>ERZ773183.22-NODE-22-length-198888-cov-18.364281_pt1 | contig 198888 bp, 177 predicted proteins | sample MGYA00580532_ERZ773183 | MGnify/ENA primary metagenome ERZ773183 (study PRJEB29015, sample SAMEA2737791) | human gut metagenome | biome: human gut; feature: human-associated habitat; material: faeces | place: China | collected 2012 ...
GCCCGCTGAGCTGGGCCTATGCCGGAATCTCTCCCACAGAAACCACCGAAGAGCCCAAAAACACCTGCAATTACTCAATGGGCTTAGAAAAGCCTTTGGCCTGAATTAAAGCAGTGCAAATAAGACCGCAGTCAGAGGCCCCGATTGCCAAATTCGACCAAAGTGTAACCATCGGATGTCGAGTTTAGAGCCGCCAAGTCGATAATTTGAACGTTCGAAGCTCTGACGTCCAAACTTTGGCGCACCAATACCCAGAATATCTTCTAAATTGGCGGCAATAAGATGGCAAGCAGCGCCCTTCGCTGGGCATCGGTCACACATCTGTCGAATTTGACAGTACGAACCAGGTCCGCGGGCTCGCGCTCAAGCGACCAAGGTGGCAAAGGCGTGCGAACCCCGGCCACCCACAGAAACCGACATGTAACGCAAACTCCCGCCGATGAGACAAACGCCCCATCGGCGGGAGAACCAAAAGGTTAAATCAACTAAAAATGGTTACACGATGCCCTGGGCCATCATGGCGTCGGCAACCTTTTTGAAGCCGGCGATGTTGGCGCCGACCATGTAGTTGCCCTCATAGCCGTACTCGGTGGCCGCATCGTCGCAGGCATGATAGATGCCGCGCATGATGCCCTCGAGCTTGGCGTCGACCTCTTCGAAGCTCCAGGACAGGTGCTCGGCGTTCTGGCTCATCTCCAGACCAGAGGTCGCCACGCCGCCGGCGTTGGCCGCCTTGCCGGGCATGAACGCGACGCCGTTCTCGATGAGGTAGTTGGTGGCCTCGGTGGTCGTGGGCATGTTGGCACCCTCTCCCACCACCTTGCAGCCGTTCGCCACGAGCGCCTGGGCGTCCTCGAGCAGAAGGGTGTTCTCACGCGCACAGGGCAGTGCGATATCGCAGGGAAGCTGCCAGACACCGCGGCCGTCCTCGGCATGCCACACGGCATTGGGACGGGCGTCGACATACAGGGCGAGGCTCACGCCGCGGTCGTTGCCGGAGCGCTTCTTGTTGTAGATGTCCTCAAGGACCTTGTAATCGATGCCCTCGGGGTCCTCGATCCAGCCCTTGGTGTCGGAAGCGGCGATGACCTTGCCGCCGAGCTGGGTCGCCTTCTGGACGGCATAGATCGCCACGTTACCGGAGCCGTGCACCACGACGGTCTTGCCTTCGAAGGAGTCGTTGTGGCACTTGAGATACTCATCCACGAAATAGACGAGGCCGTAGCCGGTCGCCTCGGTGCGGGCGAGCGAACCGCCAAAGGAGAGGCCCTTGCCGGTGAGCACGCCGGTCCACTCGTTCTTGAGGCGCTTGTACTGACCGAACATGTACGCGACCTCACGGCCGCCCACGCCCAGGTCGCCGGCCGGGACATCGGTGTTGGGACCGATGTGGCGGTAGAGCTCGGTCATGAAGGACTGGCAGAAGCGCATGATCTCGTTGTTGGACTTGCCCTTGGGATCGAAGTCCGAGCCGCCCTTGCCGCCGCCCATAGGCAGCGTGGTGAGTGCGTTCTTGAAGATCTGCTCAAAACCGAGGAATTTGAGCATACCGAGGGTGACAGTGGGGTTGAAGCGCAGGCCGCCCTTGTACGGGCCGATGGCGGAGCTGTACTCCACGCGGAAGCCGCGGTTGACCTGGCACTTGCCCTCGTCGTCGATCCAGGGGACGCGGAACATGATCGTGCGCTCGGGCTCCACGAGGCGCTCGAGCAGACCAGCGGCCTCATAGGCGGGATTGTCGTTGACAGCCGGGGCGATCGAGGTCAGGACCTCGTCGGCGGCCTGGATGAACTCGGGCTGATCGGCGTAGCGCTCGTGCAGCTGGGCGATGACCCTATCGGTATAGGTCATGATAGTGCTCCTCAGAAGTGGGAATTCTCTTGCGCTGCATATGGTACTACGGCCGGATAAAGCGATTATGGAGAAGGGCTCTAGGTTTCGTAGTGGTTTCGAAACGTCATGTGTTCAATTGTCGGCAACCGTTGCCGAAGTCGCGCGGGTACTCTATAATCGCTAACGCCTTGGGATAAGCAGGGTCTTGGTACCCCAGCTGCTCAGCACCTTCGGGACGTGGCGCAGTTTGGTAGCGCGCCTGCTTTGGGAGCAGGATGTCGCAGGTTCAAATCCTGTCGTCCCGACCATACATGCGGGCGTAGTTCATCGGTAGAACCTCAGCCTTCCAAGCTGATGAGGCGGGTTCGACTCCCGTCGCCCGCTCCAGGAACGTTATGGGCCCGGCACCGTTGTGGTGCCGGGCCCTTTTCCATCAAATGGCACCGTTTTCGAACCCGGCCCTGTCACTAGCGCTTGCGGAACCTGAAGCCAAAACCGCCGATCAGCGCACCAAGGGTGGACACGCCGGCGGCCATAACCGCGGGGTCGCCGGTCTGGGGAAGCTCGGAGCCGGGCTTCCCGGATCCACTGTGGGGCCCGTCATGCTGCCCGCCGTCATGACCCTGGCCGGAGCCCTGTCCTTGACCCTGGCCCTGACCGGAGCCCTGCTCCTGACCCTCCGGGCCCAATTGCCCATTACCCTGCTCATTTCCCTGACCCGGGCCCTCAGGGAATTCAGGGGTAGGGTCACCGGGAACCGTGATGCGATGGACAGTGCCACCTACCAGGATATCCGTCGTTCCGGGACCCACGGCCGTGACCTTGAGTCGGTACTGTACGCGATCGGGGTCGACTTTGGCGACATGGGCGTACTCTCCCGCCCCCTCGCGTGCGGGATTCAAAACGTAGCGAGCGTCCCCCACCTTTGCGACGATCAGGTAGCTCTCTCCGTCCTCAAGCTCCGAAGCGGAGGCGACGCGCTCGTACCCGGGGATTTCGGACGCACCCCGCGCTTCCCCGGCGCGCCTCCACAGCTCAAATGCATCACCGGCTCCACAGGAGTTACGACAGCGGTCGAACTTCGCCTTTCCATCGCGCCAAAAATGCAGATGAGCTCCACTCACTTTGTCGTCGAGCTGACCGCGGTCGTACAGCTTGAACGTACCGCCATCATTCGATTTGAGCTCGATGGGATGAGATTGAGCCTTGTTGGGGCTCAGCATCTTGCCGCCGGACAGGTTCAGGTACACCCGCTCACCGGCAGCCGTCTTCCCGGAGATGGCCCATGCATCATCTGTCTTCTCGAACGTGTAGAGCGCCGAGCTCAGGCGCGCCACGCCCTCGGCAAAGGAGGGATCCGAGCCCAGAGCCGCCGCCGGCTCGCCCCAAACCTCGACAAAGGGAGCCTGAGTCATCTCGACTCGCGCCACCGAGGCATCGGGCTTGCGCTCGATCGCGCCGGCGGATACAGGGATGAACACTTCCTTTCCCTGATCGACCTTTACTTCCTCCAGCGCAGAGGGGGCGACCGTGACCACGTACTCGATGCCCGAAGCCGCATCGGTGAAGGTAACTTCCCCCTCCTTGAGGCCTTCGATCGTCAACGTCGCCGTACCGTCATCGTTTTTGTCGAGCTTGATCTTGGCGATGGAACCGTCAACGCCCCCAAAGCCGGAGAACGAAGCGGCGACCTTCATCTTGACCGACCCGTACAGCGGGACTGAGACCGCACGCTTGTTGGAAACCTCCGCACCCGGAGCGATTTGGGCCATCTCGAAGTGCGTGAAGTTCGAGGCGTCGCCCTCGCCTTCCCAGAGCAGATCGACGGAACCGTCCGTCCGCTCGGTCAGACAGGAGTAGGCGAACCGCCCCTTGGCATCGGGCACCTCATGACTGTATTTCCACTCGATGCTGCCGTCTTCACCGACGAGGCCGACGTATACCTTTCCGTTTGCGCGACTGCTCCCCGTGGGACACGAGAGCAGAATCGCCGGCTTGCCGTCGATGAGCTTGGAATACTTGAGCGCGCTGATCTGGCAGCCGGTGTAGACGTCTATGCCTGAATCGCGCAGGCTCCTCTCCTCTTCCCACGTGGCACCGCCGTCGTGCGAAACCGCATACCAGCCGTGGCGCGCGAACAGATAAAGGACGCCGTCGACTTCGACAACCGTCGACTCCGATGTCTGGTGCTGCAGGGAGGTGCTGCGCTTCCAGGTAACGCCGTCGTCGGAGTAGATAACGCTGGCATTGCCATCACCCTTGCCGCGGAAGAAGGTATAGCACGGGAGCACGATGCGGCCGCCCGACGTCACCAGGCCGCGACCCGGCCCCACGCCGTAAAACGCCGCGTTACCGCCGGGCAGATTGGTGCGAACCTGCTCATTGAGCATGAGCGGATCAGACCACGTCGCCCCTGCGTCATTCGAGCTGATGAGCCACAGGTACGACGTCGCCATCACGTGGAGTTCCGCCTTGTAGAAAAACACGTTTTGCTGCACGAAGGCGGAGCTGCCAAGCTGCTGGCAATAGAGCGGGTCTTTATTCTGATCATAGAGGTAGTAGTGCCGGTCGACATACCGCTCGACCGCGCCCCCATCCTTCCGATAGACGGGCGCGAAACCGTCGGCGGCGAAATCGCCCACGTAGTGCGTATATCCCTCGCCCTGCTCGGCACCCACCTTGCGCTGCTCGCTCGGCACCGGCGAAGCAAAGAGCACGAGGCGCTGGCGCCCGTCGATCTGAACGTATCCGCTGCCGTTGACGGGGTCTTGGTGCTTTGCCGTGTTGAGCGCGACGCCGCCGGGCCACAGGTCGACCATCATGTAGGTCGTATCGCCCTTCTGGGCCATCACCGGGTCGATGAACGCGGTCGCCTCGTTGCTAAAGGCGTCAACGGAGTCGGGGAAATAGTTGGGGAAGTTGAAGGACCAGGTTTTTCCACCGTCCGTCGAGCGGCTGAAGATGGTGTCCAAACCGGCGGCATCGCCCACATGGTTCCAGCGAGCGTCGATGGCAGCGAGCAGGCTGCCGTCCTTGTGCGTGATGAGGGACGGGATGCGGAAGTTCTTGCTTCCGCCCGTATTGGGGGCGAAGGGGCGATCCTGGGTGGTTCCCGTGGTCAGCTTGCGGTTCGGCACAACCTCCGGCAGCACCTCGACGCGCTGATAGAACAGCACTTCATACGGCTTATCTGCAGAGGTCCAACCGCGGTCGTTATGCATGAGGTACCGAGTCGCACCCTCGACCTGCGCGCTCACGACGTATCCGCCATGCTCGCCGGGCGCGATGGAAAGCACCTGGGGAGCCGTACCTGCCTCTCCCCCGCGCTCGGTCAGGTTGAGGTAGACATCCTCGGTATTCGACTTGATTGTATAGCCGCCCTCTACTGCAGAGACCGTCCACTCATGCTCATGCTTGCCCGCATGCCCGCCAATCGTGCAGTCGACCGGCGTCAGCTTGTCGGCGGCACTCCCGACCTGGCAACGATCGAGTTTTGGGTTGCCAGCGGTCAGGTGCAAGATGCGCTGTTTTTGGCCGGCAGGGGCATCGGAGGAGACGAGCGTGTACGTCTGACCCGATTCAATTCCCTTCGTCACCTTGTGAAACTCATTCGTCTTGGGCAGGTTCGCGGTTGAACCCACGCGCTCGACAGCCGCCACGGGTCCATCCACCTCGGCGGCGATCGCCAGCGCAGGTGTCCACGACAACGCGAGCGCCGTCCCCGCAGTCAAAGCCGCAAGGGCGATTCGACGTTCCTTGACCATGCAATCCTCCAAGCCGCGGCCCTTCGGCCGCGAAACACTCGGTCGACACAACGTCATTAACTTATTTTCATAGTCGTTAAGTTGGCATTTGTTTTAGGCAAACGGCGCCAGCCCGCCGATAAGCGGCTACAGATGTAGCTTAGCGCAGGTCATATGGGGTGTTATACAATTTGAGAAACGCAAAAGGACGCCGAACGCGTCATCGATTCACCAAGAGCAGCCTGCTCGCATCGAAGTACAGACGCAGCGTCTCGCCCGCCTCGGGCAGAGAACCCGTGGGCGCATCGAGGATGTCGACCTTCCATTGGATGCGGGAGCGCGACCCTACGAGCGGCGGCTCAAGAAGCACCAGCCGCTCAAATCGTGCATCGCTCACGCGCGCCACGTGCAGATCGAAGCTGTTGCGCCCGAGCTCACCTGCCGCACGAGCACGGTCGCGGTGGATATGCCGGGCACGGACGCCGAGGTAGGCCACGTCATCGGGGACCTCACGGCCCATGTCGAACGTCATGCCCCAATCAATCGCCTCGACCACCGTGTCAGACACCTTGCGGGCCCGCGAGGTGTTCTTGCACCCCGTAAGCCTCATGCCTGCCAGCGTTTGCGGGCGCGCGATCAACTCCCCTGCCGTCCCGCTCTCCTCCACGCAGCCGTTATGCATCACGCAGATGCGATCGCATAGGCGGCACGCCTCGTCGATATCGTGACTCACGTAGAGCACCGTACGGTCCACCACGGAGAACACGTCGAGCAGGTTTTGCTCGAGCGCGCTCTTGAGATATGAGTCCAACGCCGAGAACGGCTCGTCGAACATGAGGATCCCCGGACGAGCGGCAAGCATGCGGGCAAGCGCGACGCGCTGCTGCTGGCCGCCGGAGAGCTGTGTGGGGAACCGATCCGCAAAGGTGGAGACGCCGAAAATCTCGAGGAACCGCAGTGCCCGAGACTCGCGCCTCGCAGCCTCCCCGTCCATGCGGCCGCCCAGTCCGAGTCGCGGCCCCGCCATACCGGCGCATACGTTCTCAAGCACCGTCATATGCGGGAACAGCTGGTAATTCTGGAACAGCAAGGCCGTCTTGCGCTCCTGCGGCGAAAGGTTCACCCCCGCCTCGGAATCGAAGAAGGTCACGCCGTTCACCACGATGCGGCCCTCGTCCGGGGTCTCCACGCCGGCGATGCAGCGCAGCGTGAGGCTCTTGCCGCATCCGGATGCCCCGAGCAGGGCCACGCGCTCCTCCCCCGCCTCCAAAGCGACGTCGAGCGTAAAACCCGGGTACCGTTTCTTGATCGCCACGCTCAGGCTCATGCCGCACCGTCCTCAAATAGCTCGCGCAGAGCGGACAGGTCGATGGCAGCCGCATCTCCGCCCGTCGATTCCAAATCGTCGACGACCATGTCCGCATCGAAACTCGTGACAGCCGCCGCGCGGGACCCGCCGGCATCCGCCGCAGCGCCCGCCAACGAACGAGCGAGGGCATGACCGCGCACCTTCCCTCTCACTCCCCCGCGTGCGGCGACCCCTACATGCGCACCGTCGCGGTACCCCTGATGGCGCTCGGTATATGCGTTGATGCCCCAGACCACCAGGAAGCTGAACGCGATCACGACCATCACCCAAAACAGGGCAACGGCGGTATTGCCGCCCATCCATTCGAAGTAGATCGCGATGGGAATCGTCTGGGTAATGCCCGCGTAGTTGCCGGCGAAAAACAGCGTGCAGCCAAACTCGCCCATAGCTCGAGCGAAGGCGAGCACGGTTCCGGCCGCGATAGAGGGCCAGGCAAGCGGCATCATGAGCCTGCTAAAGATTCGCACCTCAGACCAGCCGAGCGTGCGGGCGGCGTCGATCATGCGCCCGTCGAGCGACTCGAATGCGCCGAGAGCTGTGCGGTACACGAGCGGGAAGCTCACCACGATGGCCGAGATGACCGCCGCCTCCCACGTGAAGACGATCGTGATGCCGTGCACTATGAGCCAGCGGCCCACGGCCGTGGATTGCCCGAACAGCATGAGCAGCAAAAAGCCGCAGACCGTGGGGGGCAGCACCATGGGAATGGTGAACACCGAATCGAGAACGCCCTTGAGACGACTCGACGTGCCCATGACGCGCCATGCGGCGAACAACCCCAACGCAAAGGAGATGGCAAGCGCCAGACCGCTGGTCTTGAGCGATACCCAAAATGGGCGGTAATCGATGGACGAGAAAAAGGCGAGGATCTTGCCGCCCGCGCCCGGATCGTCTTTGGCGACCACGTTTCCCGCATCGACAATCTGGGCGAAATCGCACCACAATACGCCGTCGCCCAGGTCGACGCCGGCGGCACGCGCCGCATCCAGACCGGCCTCGCCCTCCTCGGCATTCGCCAATGTCACAGTCACATAGCGCGCACCGTCATCGCCACGCGCATCGAAGCGATACCGAAAGGCACCGGACACGCACTCGGAATCCGTCACGAGCCTGAGGGGCACTTCTCCCTCCGAGAGCAGGGCGCCGCCCATGCTGCCAGCCTTGTCGAGCGCGCAGACCATCGACCACAGGGCGGATAGATCCGCGTCGCTCGGGTCCTCAAGATCGAACGTTGCCGCAACCTCGCGATCGACGAACAAAAGCACCTCGCCGGGCGCGCGGACAACCACCAAGCCGGCAGAATCCGAGATCGGAAGTCGATAGCCTTCGGGCGCACCCTCGGACGCGCGGGCCGTGCCTTTGGCGAGGCGTTCGAATCCGATGATGCCAAACGGGGCGCCATCAACTCGAGCGGAGCCATCTGTGAGGATCTCCACGGTCTGTTGTTCGGGAGCCTCGAGTACCGTCGGGACGGCCATGGCGGAGACCGGCATCGCAGCGGCAGCGACCATGAACACGCACGATACGATCGCGATAAGGGCCGGGGCCCATGGACGCGCCGCGCGGCCGCCGACGAATCGCCGAACCGCGCCGGCCCGCCGCACGATGCCGCCGGCGCAGCTCCCGCAAAGATCCCAACTATCTCGGCCCATGCCCATATGGCACGCTCCTACTCTCGACACGAAAAAGGGCGGTCACCGGGACCGCCCTCGAACCTACGCATAACACGCGCCCCCGGCATCAGTATGCCAGAGGCGCGCGGGGAAGCACTTATGCAAACAGCTCGAAGCCGTACTTGGCCCAAACCTTCTGAGCCTCGGCGTCGTTCATGCAGAAGTCGAGGAAGTCGGCCGCCGCCGCGGCATGCTCGCTCGAGGCGGAAACGGCACCGGGGTAAACGATGGGCTTATGGGTGTCCTCGGGGCAGACGAAAGCCTGCTCGATGCCGTCGTAGCGGAAGATGTCAGAGCTGTAGACAAAGCCGATGGTCGCATCGCCGGTGGAAACGTACTTGGCAGCGGTGCCCACCTTGTCGGCCAGGGCGACGCGGCCGGCGAACTCGGGCGTGTACACGCCGTCGTCACCTGCGGCGCCGGTATACAGGCCAATGGTGTTCAGGGCCTGGTTGGCGTACTTGCCGGCCGGGACGGTCACGGCATCGCCGATGGCGACCTTGCCCTCGATGTTCTTCACATCCTCGAGCGAGGCGATCTCGACGTCGGAACCCTCCGCCTTCACGACCACCAGATCGTTCACGAACATGTCCAGGCGCGTGGCCTCGTCGACGAGCCCGCCCGCGACGGCGTCATCCATGGTGCCCTTGGAAGCGGTGATCAGGGCGTCGACCTGGGCGCCGGCACGCATCTGCTCGATGAGATCGCCAGATGCCTTGAACTGGGTGTCGGCGAAGGTCACACCGGTCTTCTCGGTGTAGAGGGCCTGGACCGCGGGCATGGCCTTCTCGAGGGAATTGGCTGCGAAGATCTGCAGCTCGACGGCCTTGGCGGGAGTGGACCCGGCGGTATCGGCGGGCTTGGCGCCGCAGCCGGCGAGAGTGCCGGCGAACAGAGCGGTGAGGCCGAACGCGACGAGCGAGCGGCGCGACACAGCGCGGGCGGGCGTGTTGAGCGTCTTTTCCATCTTTGCGGTCCTCCTACAACCGTCTCAATTTGTACCTGTCCCTAAATGGAACAAATGGGATAACCACGTGAGCGCAACCCTGATCGGACCCGGTCATGAAAGAAGGGGTGCAGCCGGGCTGCCCCCTTCGAGTCGATCATATTATATTCGTTCGAGAATAATACTCTACTGAGAATGATGTATTAATGCCCACCACCGGCTGCCATCTTCATGGCGTGCTCGAGTTGGTCGGACACGGCCTCCCAACATTCCCGCGCGGCCTTGGTGGAGCCCGGGAAATTGATGACGAGCGCCAGGCGGCCGGTGAACGATCCATCCGAGCCGCGCACCAGGCGCTGCATGCAACGAGCGCGCGAGAGCATGGCACGACGGGTCTTTGCAAGCGAATACACGCGGATCGCCTCGGCGATGCCGGGCACGTCACGCTCGCAGACCACGGCCGTGGCCTCGGGCGTCACATCGCGGGCAGACAGGCCCGTACCGCCGCAGGTCAGGACGATATCCGCACCGAGCTCATCGGTCGCGGCGCGGATGGCGTCCGAGATGTCGCGCGCATCATCGCAAACCACCACATGGGAGACGACGTGCCAGCCTGCGCCCTCGATGAGCCCGACAAGCGCGGAGCCGGCCTCATCCTGCTCGATGGTGCGCGTATCAGAGCAGGTCACGATCGCGAACTTGATATCCATGGAAACCCCCTTCGGCGCCGACGTCCCCGTCGAGCGCGTCGTTTGGAACATGAGGAACGGGCAGACGTCGTCCTTTTCGAAGAACGGAGCCCACCCCGTCCGCACAAGGCAGACGGATTACAGGACCGTGCCCTCGGGCACGTCGTAGCGTAAGACCGCAACGGTCTCCCCCGCTTCAACGCGACCGGCATCCTCGTCGAGCATGACCAGGCAGTTGCCCCGGTGCAGGTCCACGAGCAAGGCGGAGTTTTGCGTGGGAGCCTGCATCACCTCGAGCTCGTCATCGGCACCGGCTCGCTCCACGCGCGCACGGTTGTACGCGGCGCGGCCCGGGCGCTTCTTGATGCCATGGGTGGCGCGAGCCTCCTGAACGGGGCGCGCGAGCTCCGTATGCCCCATCATCTTGCGCAGCGCCGGGCGCACGAACAACTCAAAGCCCACGAACGCGCCGGCGGGGTTGCCCGAGAGGCCGAAAAACGGCGTCTCTCCCAGCAAGCCAAAGGTCACGGCTTTGCCCGGCTTGATGGAGACGCGGTCGAAGAGGACCTCACCTTCGCGCTCGATGAGCGCCGTCACATAGTCGTAATCGCCGGCGGACGCGCCGCCGGACGTCACCACAACGTCGCACTCAGACGCCGCGCGACGGACGAGCTCGCAGATACGCTCCTCGTCGTCGGGCGCGATGCCGTAGAACACGGGCTCTGCGCCCGCCTCGCGGGCCGACGCCATGAGCGCGGGCCCGTTGACATCTCGGATCTGGCCGCGCGCGGGAACCGCACCGGCATCGACGAGCTCGGTGCCGAGCGAGATGATGCCCACGCGCGGGGCGCGATGCACCGGCACGAACGCATGGCCGGCATTGGCAAGTAGGCCCGCGCCCGCCGGCGTCACGACCTCGCCGGCGGCCATGACCACATCGCCCGCACGGGCCTCGAGACCTGCGGCGCGGATATTCTCACCGGGCTTTGCCGGCGCGGTAAACGACACGCGCGAGCCCTCGTTGCCGTCGCCCTCGAGCACCTCGACGACCTCGTACTTCACCACGCCGTCCAGGCCCTCCGGTACCGGCGCGCCCGTCATGATGCGCACGGTCTGACCGTGGCCGACCTCGCCCTCGAAGACATGGCCGGCCGCCTCGTGACCCACGACGTCGAGCACGACGGGGCCGTCAGCCGTGGCGGCGGCGAGGTCCTCGGCGTGCAGGGCGTAGCCGTCCATGGCGCTGTTGGCGAAGGGCGCCAGATCGATGTCGGTCTCGATGTCGGCCGCCAGCGGCAACCCCGCGGCCTGCCACGCCGGCACCTCGCGCACCTCGGTGGAGCGCATGCATCCGAGCACGATGCGGCGCGCCCCCTCGACGGGAATCATGTTCGCATCGGGATTCTTTCCGCGAGCCATACCTCGCCCCTTCCCTCGTTTTGACGCGCCATCCATCGTCGTTCATCCGACGTGATATGCGCGCCTGTATATTCTCAATAGAGAATAGTGTATGGACCGCCGTTTGCCTATGGACAAGACGCCCACCCACGCAAAGCCCCGACGGCCAAGGGGCGTATACTGGACGCATTTGACGGAAACGAGATCCAAGGGAGGCGTCATGCCCAAGCGCATGCTCGAAACGGCTCAGAAAGAGCTCAAGCGCGGTGCCCGCGGCGCGGGCGCGCAGGCGCGTCGGGGCGCGGGCAACGCCTGTGCGAGCGCGCGCGTGTTGGCGCTCAGCATCCTCGCCTCTGCCCTCATGGGCGTCGCGGGCTGGGCGTTCCTCGCCGCCCTCGACATGGCCACCACAACGCGCGAAGCCCACGTATGGCTGTTCGCCCTGCTCCCAATCGTAAACGTCGCGACAGCCTGGCTCTACCGCAACCACGGCCTGCGCGCGCAGCGCGGCAACAACCTCGTCATCGACAGCACCATCACCGGCACGCCGATCCACGTTCGCATGGCCCCGCTCACCTTCCTGTGCTCCACCGCAACGCATCTGGCCGGCGGCTCGGCCGGACGCGAGGGAGCCGCGGTGCAGATGGGCGGCACCATCGCGAGCAATGTGGCGAGCCTGTTCCACGTAGAGGGCCACGATCGACGCGACCTCATGATGGCCGGCATCTCCGCGGCGTTCGGCGCGGCGTTCGGCACCCCGCTTGCCGGCGCATTCTTTGGCATGGAGATGTGCTTCGTGGGCAAGATCGACTACAGTGCCGCGCTCTACTGCCTGACCGGATCGTTCGTCGGCAACGCCGTGAGCCGCGCGCTGGGAAGTCACTTCGTCTTCCAATCCATCGCACGCGTTCCGGCGATGGACGCGCGCACCATCGCCATCGTCATCGCCGCCGCCGTGGTGTTCGGCCTGGTGGCCCGACTGTTCACCCTCTGCATCCGCACGGTCAAGCGCCTGTACGCACGCCTCTTCACCAACTACCTGGCGGCCGCCGCGACCGGCGGCATCGTGATCGCCGTGCTGTTCTTGTGCCTCGGCATGGCCCCCTACGCCGGCCTGTCCGAATGGATGGTCGGAGCAGCCTTCCGAGGCGAGACCACCCTCGCCGACCCAGTCGCCAAGCTCGGCATGACCGCGCTCACCGTTGGCGCGGGCCTGCAGGGCGGCGAGGTCACGCCGCTGTTCGGCATCGGCGCATCCCTGGGCGGATGGATCGGCCAGGTCGCCATGGGCGATCCGAGCCTCGTGGCGGCACTCGGGATGGTCGGCGTGTTCGGCGCGGCCCTCAACGTGCCCATCACCACCATCATGCTCGGAATCGATATGTTTGGCGCTCAGGCAGCTGGGTATTTTGTCATCGTCGGCTTTGTGAGCTATCTCGTGGCGGGGCACGCGGCCGTGTACCCGGCACAGCGCATCGTGACCCCCAAGCGAAGAGGGCTCAAAGACGACGCCGCTCTTACCGTCGAAGGTGCCCTCGAGCGCCATCGCCGCGAACTCGAGGAGCTGATGGACGAGTGAACATGAACCGCATGGACGCCCTCGGGCGAGTGCTGATCGTGGTGAATCCCGCGGCGCAAAGCGGTGCCGCAGCGGGAGCGGCCGAGCGCCTCAAGCGATTCCTCACCATGTACTGCCACCGCGAGGCCTTCGACATCGCGCAGACCGAGCGCCCGCGCCATGCGACCGAAATCGCGGCCGGTGCGGCGGGATACGACACCGTCATAGCGCTCGGCGGCGACGGCGTGGTGCACGAGGTCGCCTGCGGTCTCATGCGCATCGAGGAGGGCAGGCGCCCCACCCTCGGCGTGATTCCCGTGGGCTCGGGCAACGATTTCGCACGGACCCTTGGCCTCACCGATGTCACGGATGTCTCGGGCACGGATTTCTCCCCGCTTTTGACGAGCTCGGCGGCGCCCATCGACGTACTCGAAATCACCTGCCGCTCCCATACCGGCGGAACAACCCGCACATGGACGGAATACGCGGTGCAGACCATCTCGTTCGGCCTCGACGCCGCCATTGCCATCGACACGCACGCCATGCGCAAAATCACGGGCCTGACCGGCGCCCCACTCTACCTGGCAAGCGGCCTCAAGGCATTCGGACGCGACTACCGCGACTTCCCCGCCCATGTCCGCTTCGACGGCGGCGCCGAGAAGCGCGTCCGCGCGATCATGTTCGCGATTCAAAACGGCCCGACCTACGGCTCCGGCTTTCGCATCTGCCCGCAGGCGGACCCCTGCGATGGATTGCTCGATGTGTGTTACGCCACCGGCCCGGTGCCGCGCGCGGTGGCATTGCCCGTCTTTCTCTCGGCTAAAAACGGCGGGCACACGCACAACCCGCATGTGCATCTCCAGCGTGCAAAACGCGTCGACCTCGTATTTCCGAGCCCGACCTACCCCATCCAACTCGACGGCGAGCAAGTGGGCGCAGCCGAGATGTCAATCGAGGTGCTCCCCTCGGCACTCAGCGTACTCTGGCCGAGGTAGCCGCCACCTCGATCACTCGCTCCCGTCATAGCGCCTGCGCGCCGCCTTGATCCGTGCCCGATGGCGCTTATCGGCGAGTCGCCGGGCCTTGGCTGCCTTGCCGGGCTTCGTCGCCACACGCTTCTTGGAAGGACGCGCCCTACGGGCGAGCTCCTCTTTGAGCTTACGCAGACAGCTCGCCCTATTCTGAAACTGGCTTCGGCTCTCTCGCGCCGTGACCACGATGCCGCTCGGAACATGGCGCATGCGCACCGCGGAATCCGTGGTATTCACGCCCTGACCTCCGGGTCCAGATGCCCGAAAAGCCTGGATATCGCAATCGCGCGCGAGCTCGTCGATCGGCATCGACGCCCATTTGGCATAACGCTCGCGAGAAACCCGCTCATCATCCATTTCGAGCACCCCCTTCCAGCATCGCGGAACGGCCCCATGCGACCGACCCAAAAGGACGGCCTAGAGCCCCTGACGCTCCAGCCAAGCGAGCACGTCGCGATGAACCTCGCCCTTGACGGGCTCGTTCAAAATCTCATGGCGCATGCCGGGGTAAAGCTTCTCGGTCACGCTCTCAACGCCCGCCTTGCGATACATCTCCGCTGCGCGATGGACGCCGGCGCCGCACTCGCCCACCGGGTCCTGATCGCCGGACACAAACAGCAGCGGCAGCGCATGTGGGACCCTGCGCGCCAAACGCAGGTCCGTTGCGTCGGACACCAAGCTCGTCAACACGTGATATGCGCCGACGGTGAACTTTTGACCGCACAGAGGGTCGCGCTGGTATTCGGCAACGACCTCGGGGTCGGTGGCGATCCAGTCCAGATCTGTCTCGGCGTCCTTGATGGCCCTGCCGTAGCCGCCGGCACCCATTCCGTCAACGAGCTCGCTCACGTAGCGCTCGCCATGCTTTTTGGCCAATGAACTCGTAAGGGCCTTGCCCGCCGTCGAAAGGGGACGGGGCTGATGGCCGGTGCCGCACAGGACGGCGGCGCGCACGCCAAAGGCATGGCGGGTCAAGAACACGCGGGTGATGAAGCTTCCCATGGAGTGACCGAAGATCACGTACGGGATGCCGCTCACCCGCATGTCGCAGCGCTGAGACAGGCGCTCAAGGGCGAGCTCGCGCAGCGTCTGCACATCGGCGACGAGCACGTCCTCGCCGACCTCGAGTGGCATGTGACCCAAGTCCTCGGCGCTCGAGACGCTCTTGCCATGACCTATATGATCGTTCGCGCAGACGGCGAAACCCTGCTCGCAAAGGAAGGAGGCGAAGCCCTCGTAGCGCTCCACGTGCTCGGACATGCCGTGCACGATCTGGACAAGCCCACGGGGCGCCTCGCCCCCCGAGGCGACCTCGTCGGGCTCCCACATGAGGGCGCGCACCGTGGAGGCGTTGTCGCGGCTGGCATAGGTGATGGTCGTGGTCTTCATCGCGTGCTCTCCGGGTCGGGGTATGGTCTCATGGCGCGTGCGCGCATCTCGCTCCTTGTACCCAAAATGAAAGGGAGGGTCGGCGGACGAGGTGAACGGGCGCGGAGACCGACGAGCGGTCGGATGAACCGGTTAGAGGACGATGCGGAAATCGGACATCGGGATGGTGCGGGCCTCGCGAACGCACTCGCTCGCGATCTCGTCGGCGGCATAACCCACGGTGAGCATATGCACCGGGTACAGGTCGGCGGGCAACCCGAACTCATCGATGGCCACGCGCGGGTCGAAATGGCAGACCCAGCAGGTGGAAAGCCCGAGGTCCTCGGCCTGCATCATCATCTGGTCGACCACGATGCTCGTGTCGATGTCGCCCGAGCCCATCTGGTCGTACTTGCGCACCCAAGCCGTGTCGACCTTCTCGCACACCATCAGGACGACCGGCGCGCCGAACACGCTGCCGTCCTTGGCAAAGTGCTTGGCCGCCTTAGCCGCCTTCTCGCGCAGGGCGTCCGTGTCGCACACAAGCACGCGACTCGGGTGCTTGTTGCAGGCGGACGGGGCGATGCGACCGGCCTCCAGGATCGCGGAGAGCTTCTCGGGCTCGATCGCGCGCTCCTCATAGCTGCGGCAGGAATATCGGGAACGGGTCAGTTCTGCAAAAGACATGCGTCTCTCCTTCGATGGTCAGCGCTACAGGTACTTGCGCCAGTCGTCCTCTTCCCCATCATCCTCTTCGGCGGCAGCGGCGGCTTGCTCGGCGGCACGGCGCTCGGCGAGGGCGTCGGCGAAGCTCACCTGATTCCTCTCGGGGAAGGTCGAGAGCGCGTGCTCAAAGCACGCGAGGTTCTCGTTGAAGCGATCGCGCGGAACGGCGAAGATCGCGAGCTCGATGCCATGGGAACCCGACGCCAGCTCCTCGCGGAACAGCTCGGACACGAGCTCGGCCTCCCAGCCAAAGACCCCACAGCCCCAAGCGCCCAGTACGACCTGCTTGTGACCCAGCGCATCGACGATGTTGAGGGCGAAGCGAATGCGGTCGCGCATGGCGCGCACGAGGGCGGCCTCGTCGACCTTGTACTCCTCGCGGGCGCGGCGGGCGTTGGGCGCGGCCACCACGAGCACATCGGCGTAGGCGTGGATCTTCTCACGGGAGAAGCGCACCTTGGGAACGACGAGTGCGCGATTACGGTAGAGATCGCAGTTGATATTGCGACGGCGATTCTCGCCGTACCAGTCGCCCTGTTTCTCGAGAACGTTGTACAGGAACGACTCGGCGCACAGGGCCTCCTCCTGCGCCCAGGAGCCGCGGATGTAGCCGCCGCCCGGGTTGGTGAACGAAGCGAAGTCGAGGACCGCCAAGTCGCAGAACTCGGCACGGCCACGGCCGTTCTCGAGAATCGCCGCCACGGCGTCGGCGGCCATGACACGGACCTCGGGCACGCGGCCCTCGACCTCGGAGGTGACGGGGGCCTCAAGACGCTGGACGCCGGCGAGGCTGCGCTCGATCTCCTTGCCAAAGCGGGCAGCCATCTGCTCGGCATGGCGCTGCGCCTTCTCCGCACGCGCCTGCTTCTTGGAATTGGGCTTGCGATCTGCCATTCCCGTCTCCTTACAGACCGGCGAGCGCCTGCTCGACGTCCGCGATCAGATCATCAGTGTTCTCGATACCGCACGACAGACGCACCATATCGGGGGCGATGCCGCAGGCCTCGAGCTCGGCGTCGTTCATCTGACGGTGCGTGGCATTGGCCGGATGCAGGCAGCAGGTGCGGGCATCGGCCACGTGCGTGGCGATCTGCGCGATCTTGAGGCTCTTCATGAACTGCTCGGCCGCCTCGCGCCCACCGTTGAAGCCGAAGCTCACCACACCGCAGGAGCCGTTCGGCAGGTACTTCTGCGCGAGGTCGTAGTACTCGTCACCGGGAAGACCGGGGTAGCGCACAAAACGCACGGCGGGGTGCCCGGCGAGGAACTCGGCCATGGCCTGACCGTTCTTGCAGTGCTGGGGCATGCGCACATGCAGGCTCTCCAGACCGAGATTCAGCAGGTAGGCGTTTTGGGGGCTCTGGATGGAGCCGAGGTCGCGCATGAGCTGGGCGGTCGCCTTGGTGATGAAGGCACCCTCGAGACCGAAGCGCTCGGTGTAGACGACGCCGTGATAAGACTCGTCGGGGGTGGTGAGACCGGGGAACTTATCGGCGTGCGCAGTCCAGTCGAAGCGACCGGAGTCCACGATGGCACCGCCCACGGCCGCGCCGTGACCGTCCATGTACTTGGTAGTGGAGTGCGTCACGATATCGGCGCCCCACTCAATGGGACGGCAGTTGACGGGCGTGGGGAACGTGTTGTCCACGATCAGCGGCACGCCATGGGCATGCGCGGCGGCGGCGAAACGCTCGATGTCGAGCACGGCGAGCGCCGGATTGGCGATGGTCTCGCCGAAGACGCACTTGGTGTTGGGGCGGAAGGCCGCCTCGAGCTCCTCGTCGGTCGCGTTGGGGGCGACGAAGGTGCACTCCAGGCCCATGCGGCGCATGGTGTGGACGAGCAGATTGTAGCTGCCCCCGTAGATGGCCGAGCTCGCCACCACGTGATCGCCCGCCCCGGCGATATTGAAGACGGCGAAGAAGTTCGCGGCCTGACCTGAGCTCGTCAGCATGGCGGCGGTGCCGCCCTCGAGCTCGCAGATCTTGGCCGCGACGGCATCGTTGGTGGGATTCTGAAGGCGGGTGTAGAAATAACCCGATTCCTCGAGATCGAACAGTTTGCCCATGTGCTCGGAGGTGTCGTACTTCCAGGTGGTGGACTGATAGATGGGCACCTGACGGGGCTCCGCGTCACCGGGGCGGTAGCCGCCCTGCACGCACGTGGTTCCGATATGCTCGGCCATGGGCTCTCCTTCGTTCATACGGGTTCGGCCACTCGGGCCCTCCCCTGCGTTCAGATAGGTAAAATGGTATACCGTTCAGAGCAATCGAAAAGGAAGAACTATGGCAATCAACAAAGATGAAATCTCGCTCGACCGCGAAGCGCTCAAGGCGGCGGCGGCCGACTATCATGCCCAAGGGTTCAACTGCGCGCAATCCGTGATCTGCGCGATGGCGCCGAAACTCGGACTCGATGGCCACACCGCCTTCGCACTCGCCGAGGGCTTTGGAGCGGGCATGGGCGGCATGACCGAGACCTGCGGCGCCATTGCAGGCGGCATCATGGCGCTCGGACAGGTGAGAAGCTCGGGTTTCGACGCACCTGGCAGCAAGGGCGCCACCTATCGCATGGCGCGCGCGTACTGCGACGCGTTCCGCGATAAGAACGGCTCCACCATCTGCCGCGAGCTCAAGGGCGTGGGTACGGACACCGGGGCGCTGCGTAGCTGCGCCGGCTGCATCGACGACGCCATCGACCTGCTCGTCGACGCCCTCGAGGCTTAAAACGCCACCATCGCCGCATGCGAAACCGCATGCAAAGCGGGCCCGGATCGAGACACACGCCTCGGTCCGGGCCCGATTCCGTTGCAATCACACACCGGGGCGACTCAGGCGCCTAGAACTCGTCGAAATGCGCCTTCCCGACCTCGACGACCTCCTTGCCGGCCATGAGCTCGGTGAGCAGCGGACGCAGGGCCTCGTGCTCCCCTTCGCGATATATTGCGTGAATCAGCACCTGATCGGTGTAATCGGTGCCGGCGATCTTACCTCCGGTATCGGCGATCATACGGACCACCTGCTCGTAGAGGGGATACGCCACCGGGACGTCCACATTCACCACGCTTGTCATCTCGACGATATCGCCTGCCGAGCGCGCGGCCTCGACGGCCGCCTGCGCCGCCGCCGTATACGCACGCACGAGACCACCCGGCCCGAGCAGCGTTCCACCGAAATAGCGCGTGGTCACACAGCACACATCCTTGAGCCCGGCACCGCGCAGCACCTCAAGCGTCGGCATCCCGCTCGTACGCTGCGGCTCCCCGTCATCGCTTGCACGCTCGGTGCCGTCTACCAAGATGAACGCGGGCACATTGTGCCGAGCGTCGTAATGCCTCGCCCGCATGGCCGCCTGATGCGCCTGAGCGTCATCCACTGACTCGACATGCACGAGCTGGGCGATGAACCGGCTCTTGCGGTCCTCGAACTCCCCCGACACCTCGGCGCCGGAACGAACCGTGAAATACGAATCAGCCATAACCCCTCACAACCGGGCCCACATCGGCAAGGGCCACGTGCCAACGACATATGCAGTCCCGGTATTGCACCGAGATCGTTTGGTCTTGCGAGCGGACGGGGCTTCATCCGCGCGCAGCTTCCGCACGAGCCGAAGGCCCCGTGGGGCCTTCGCGCGAGCCCAGGACTGTTTGAGCACGGGTGAAGCCCCGTCCGCTCGCAAGACCTCCGGCCACATGGTACAATACCTCCTCGCGAAGCGGGCCAGACGATCGCGCGACCAGCCCTCGTGGCAGGCGTGAGGAAAGTCCGGGCTCCATAGGGCAAGAAGCTGGCTAACGGCCAGGCGGGGCAACCCGACGGATTAGCGCCGCAGAAAAGAAGACTCCCGCTGCCCGTCTTATGACGGGTGAGAGAAAAGCTGAAACGGTGGTGTAAGAGACCACCAGCGTCGTGGCAACACGGCGGCTTGGCAAGCCCCTTCCGGAGCAAGCGCGAATAGGAGCGCCATGGGTCGGCCCGGCCCGCGCTCGGGTAGCGTGCGAAGAACTGCACGGTGACGTGCAGGCGAGATAAATGATCGTCCACGACAGAACCCGGCTTATCGGCCCGCTTCGCCTTTTTCATCCAACAATGCAATAGACGCACACGAACCGGATACCCGTCTCCCTCTTGCCAAACCTTACACGACCATTACAAAGCATTCCGACGTTAAGCCCTGGTAAGCATTGCGTAAGGTATACAATAGGAGGGCTGTGTAAATAGGCGCTGTCATGCGCCGGTATGGGAATGTGGTATCAGTGGACGTATCCTTCTCCTATTTCATTGCGCAAGTCTTTTCCAATCCAATACTTGCCATGACCGTCTTGCTCACGCTGGGCGTCATCTTCGTCAACGGCTGGACCGACGCACCAAACGCAATCGCCACGTGCGTGACCACGCGTTGCCTGCCGCCCAAGGCCGCCATCATCATGAGCGCGATCTTTAACTTCCTGGGTGTCTTCATCATGACGCACATCAACGCGAGCGTCGCCTCGACCATCTCCAACATGGTCGACTTCGGCTCGAACACGCAGATCGCCCTCATCGCCCTGTGTGCGGCGCTCTTCTCGATCGTCGTGTACTCCGTGGGAGCAAGCGTTTTCGGCATCCCCACGAGTGAGAGCCACAGCCTCATCGCCGGACTCACCGGCGCGGCCATCGCCCTGGGCGGTGCCGATGGCGTCAACATGAACGAGTGGGTCAAGGTCCTTTACGGACTCGTCCTCTCCCTCGGCCTGGGCTTCGCCGCCGGCTGGGGCGTGTGCAAGATCGTCACCCTCCTATTCGCCAACACCGACAGGCGTAAATCCAACACGTTTTTCCGTTGGGCGCAGATCGCCGGCGCCGCGGGCATGAGCTTCATGCACGGCGCGCAGGACGGTCAGAAGTTCATCGGCGTCCTGTTCCTGGGCGTGGCTTTCTGCAACGGCCAATCCTCCGTCGAGAACATGATCATCCCTGTGTGGCTCATGCTGCTGTGCTCCGTCGTCATGGGTGTCGGCACGTCCGTGGGCGGCGAAAAGATCATCAAGTCCGTGGGCATGGATATGGTGAAGCTTGAGAAGTACCAGGGTTTCTCCGCCGACCTCTCCAGCTCCCTGTGTCTGCTGCTCGCGACCCTCACCGGCATCCCGGTTTCCACCACGCACGTCAAGACCACGGCCATCATGGGCGTGGGTGCGGTGAAGCGCATCTCCGCCATCAACTTCGGCGTGGTCAAGGACATGCTCCTAACCTGGATCTTCACCTTCCCGGGCTGCGGCCTCATCAGCTTCTGCATGGCCAAGCTCTTCCTGCTGTTCATCTAATTCGAATTCCGTCACGCTCTCTCAAACCATCCTGAAAGGACCCCACCATGGCTAAGAAAAACGACGCGTTCTACTTCGACAGCTTCGCCTCCGCCGCTGAGCTCGCCTGCAAGGCCGCCCAGAAGCTCGATGAGATCATGCACGATTTCGACCCGGCCAAGATCGAAGAGGCCGTGGCTGAGATGCACGCCATCGAGCAGGAGGCCGACGAGATCGTCCATGACGTGAACGACGCCCTCATCAGCGCTTTCATCACCCCCATCGAGCGCGAGGACATCGCCACGCTCGCCGGCGCCATCGACGTCGTCGTCGACCGGATCGAGGGCGTCCTGCACCGCATCTACTTCACCAACATCCAAGAGATGCGCCCCGACGCGCCTGAGATGTCGGCCAAGGTCATGCGCGCCACGGAGCAGATGCACGATCTCGTGCTCGAGCTCCCTCAGTTCAAGCGCTCCAAGAGCCTTCGCGAGCACGTCATCACCGTGAACACCATCGAGAGCGAGTGCGACGACATCTACATCGCCGCCATGCGCGAGCTGCACACCGGCGATTTCGACCCGCTGACCGTCATCTCCTGGCGTGACGTCTACACCTTCCTCGAGTACTGTGCCGACTCCTGCGAGTTTGTCGCCGATACGGTCGAGTCCATCGTGATGAAGAACAGCTAGGCGAACATCCGCCCATCTCCCCTCTTTGCAAAACAGCTCAAGTTCTCACGTCCAATTGCACGGCCGTGAGAACTTGAGCTTTTTCGTATTCGAATTGAGATAAGCCGGATAGACACAATTCAACGCATTTCAAATCCCCAGGTGGAGACTTTGCGAGCTCCCGCCATACATCGGCTTTCCCAGTATCGATACGAAAAAGCTCAACAAGGCGCGAGTGGAGGACGGAGGCACGGCCGTTTATCGATCCAACCGCGACGGTTGCTATTCGATGCAGCTTGGAAAAGCGCGATTAACCCTGAAAACAACGGGCCCGCGTCGATTGACGCGGGCCCGTCTTCAATGACATGCAAAACAGGGCTTTATCGGTTCGATTCCCAATCAAAGTGGCGAAGTCGCGCCTCAATAGCCGCCCAGTCGAGACTCAATGCCTAGTCGAGGTCGTCGGCGCCGAAGTTCGGGAGCGGGGCGAACGGATCGGCCACGGGCATCGGCTCGGGAGCGGGCGCAGGAGCCGGAGCAGCCACGGGCTCGGAGCCGGTGGGAGCACTGACCAGCAGATCGGCCGGGAACTCGTTCTGGGCCTCGTCCATGAAGTGCTGGATGAGCTTGAGGTACTCGGCCTTGAACTCCTCGCGAGAGGCCTTCAGGCGGTCGATCTCGGCGAGCTCATTCTGCTTCTCGTTGAGCGCCTGACGGATGACCTCGCGGGCCTTGGCGTCGGCCTCGTTACGGATGCGGTCGGCATTCTCGCGAGCCTCGGCGACGATATTGTCGGCAGACTGCTGAGCCGCGATAAGGGCGGCGGAGATCTGGCTGGCGGTGGCGGTGTACTCGGGGCTTGCCACGGGGGCGGGAGCCGGAGCGGGGGCGGCAACGGCAACCTGGGCCTGAGCCTGGGCGGCGGCGAGCTCCTGCTCGGTGGCGGTCAGGCGGGTCTTGAGGTCCACGATCTTGTTGAGCATGGCGTCGACCTCGGAGGCGAGCTGCTCGAGGAAGACGTCGACCTCAGCGGGGTCGTAACCGCGCTTGGCCTCGGAGAAGGTCTGCGCCTGGATGTCAGCGGGGGTGATGGCCATGATACTTATCCTTTCATACGCGAGGGACGCTCCGGTTTAGGGCGAGGACCGCTCTGCGTCAGTTACTACAATATTAGCCTGATAATGAAGTTCTCAAGCAGACTCAACACAAGTATCGCAACAACCGGCGACCAGTCGATCATTCCCAACGGGGGGATGAAGCGGCGGAAGAAGTTGAGATACGGGCCGACAAGGCTTTGCAAGACGGCTCCGATATCGTCCATGAGGCTACCCGGGCGAATCGGGAACCACGACAGCAAGACGTACCCGAGAATCAGATAGTTGTAGAACTCGAATAGGGTTCGGACGAGACGGGCAATGGTGATGGCATTCACGAGATGGCAGCTCCTACTGCTTGAGATAGCCGTCTTTACGCAGCTTGGCAAGGTCGGTCTCCTTGACCTCGCAACCCACCGGCAAGACGATGAACACGCGGTCGCCGAGCTCGCGCACAGAGGCGCCGGAGCCGCAAGCGAACCCATAGCTGAAATCGAGCACGCGCTTGGCGACCTCGGTGCGGACGCCGGCGAACACCAGAACGACGGGCTGACGGGTGCGCACACGGCGCACCACGGTCTCGACGTCGTCATAGCTCTCGGGGCGCAGGACGTACGCCGGAAGCTGGGGTGTACCCTCCAAAACGGCGTTCACGCGAGCCTCGGTGCTGCTCACCGGGGCCGTGGTGGGAACGGAGGACAGGGCCGCGCGCTGGCTCTGGGCCTGGGCGTAGCTCGAGGGCGTGTCGTAGGCACCGGGACGATAGGCGGGCTCGGCGGAAGGGCCGTAGGTCGTCGCATGGCGATCGGCCTCCCCCACCAGCTGGCCGGAGCGCGTGTACACGGCGACGGACTCGGCCTCGCCACGGCGCGTCTGGCCGAGCATGCCGTTACCGGGCTCCTGGGGCTCGTAGCCGCGATAGGAGTCCTGGGCCGGCTGGCCGTAACCCTCGGGGTAATCCTCGTAGCCGCCGTCTACGCCCTCGTCATAGTAATCGTCATAGGGCTCGTCACCGTACGGCTCGGCGGCGGGCTGGGCCATGCCGAGGCGGCTCTTGATGTCATCTAGAAATCCCACGGTTATACCTCTCTTTGCGCCGTGTGCGGGCGTACCTGCCTATAGTACTTCAAAGGATGGGTCAAATACCACACGCCCCAGGCGAACGATGGTGGACCCCTCCTCGAGCGCGATCTCGTAATCCTCGCTCATGCCGCAGGACAGCTCGCGGAGCTCCAACCCGCTCGAGACGCGAAGCTCGTCGCGCAGCTCACGCAGGCCGGCAAAACACTCACGCGCCCTGGATTTATCCCCACGAGGAGCCATGGTCATAAGCCCCTCGATGCGAATTCCACAAAGGTTCTGCAGCTCGTCCATCGAGCGACGCAGCTCGTTGGGCGAAAAACCACCCTTGGTCTCTTCGCCGCTGACATTGACCTCGATGAGCACCCTCTGCGGGGCAACAAGCTCCCCGGCGTCCAAACGACGCAGCACCCGGCTACTCACGGCCTCGGCTAAATGCATGGTGCCAATCGAGTGGATGAGCTCGACGCGGCCGAGCACGGCGTTGATCTTGTTCGTCTGCAAGTTGCCGATCATGTCGAAGCGCACCGGGCGCGTCTCCTGGACGAGCTCGAGACCTTCGAGCTTGCGATGCAGCTCCTGGGGACGGTTCTCTCCAAATACACAATATCCGGCATCGATGGCGGCGAGTACTTGCATAAGGCCCACGGTCTTGGAAACGGCGACGAGCTCCACCTCGTCACGAGTGCGGCCGCCCACAGCGAGAGACGCGTCAACGCGCTGCAAAATCTCCGCGCGCCGATCCTCGATGAAGGCGCCGTAATCCTCTTCCATCGCACTTCCTTTCGCATCCACGTACCATGGCCGCAACGCTGCTGGCGCGCGACCATACGCCATAGTAACGCAGGGATGCGGCGGCCATGACGGACGCCGCATCCCTGCCACGAATCATCAAGCAAGCTGCGCGAAACGGTCCGCTTGACCTACTCCGCAAGCTCCGCGATGAGAGTTGCCAGATCGTGACCGACCTCATCGAGCGCGAGGTGGGACACGAAGCGCGCATCGGACTCAGGGTCGAGCGTCACGCCCTCGCCGGAGGGGATGCGCAGGCTCTCGAGCTCATCCTCGTCGGCCTCGGCGATATCGTCGGCGCTCCAGCGCTGGCCGGTCAACAGGAACACAAGGCGGTACGCGCACTCCATGGAAATGCTCGCGACGCGGTCTAGATAGCGAGACACCATGACCGTGCGACGGAAATCGTCCATCTGCGCATCATCGGCGACCTCCATGGTCTCCGTGCGATTGAAAACGCGGAAGAACTCCTGATACGCGCCGTGGACCGCCTCATCCTCTTCGGACAGGGTCAGGACCGTGGCGAGATCGTTGTTCACGAGCGCGGAGGCGGTGGCGCCCAGCACGCGATAAACACTGGCGGCTTCCTCCTCGATAAGGGCGACCATCTGCGGAGGAAACTCGATGTCGTTGTTGACCTTGCGCTTGGCCGCACGGGCGATGCGACGCACCTTGTCGCTCATGCGTTGAAGATTGAAGTCGATGTAGATGATCGTCTGGAGCAGGCGGAAGTCGGATGCAACCGGGCTCTGGGTGGCGATCAGGTTGTAGCACACGGCCTCGAGGTTGGCGCAGCGGGCGTCGATCTTGAGGGTCTTGTTCTGAGCGCGACGGGCGAGCTCGCGGTCGTCATTCACAAAGGCATCGACGGCGTCGTGGAGGGTCAGGTCGATGGCCTCGAAGATGGACAGCATCTCGTGGCGCGCCTCGATGAGCTGGCTGGAGAAGAGTTTGCGCATATGCGCCTCCTTAACAGATACGCGTGCGGGCGGCGCACATGGCGCGCCGCCCGTTTCTACACATTAACCGAAGCGACCGGTGATGTAGTCCTCGGTGCGCTTGTCCATGGGCGTGGTGAAGATGTCGTTGGTCTGGCCGTACTCGATGAGCGTGGCGGGCTCGCCGGCGACCTCCTGCAGGAAGAATGCGGTGTGGTCGGAGATACGGGCGGCCTGCTGCATGTTGTGGGTGACGATGATGATCGTCATCTCGGGCGCGAGCTCCACCATGAGGTCCTCGACCTTCTGCACGGAGGTGGGGTCGATGGCCGAACAGGGCTCGTCCATGAGCAGCACGTCGGGCTGAACGGCGAGCACGCGCGCGATGCACAGGCGCTGCTGCTGGCCACCGGAGAGGGCGAGGCCGTCCTTGGAGAGCTGGTTGGAAACCTCTTTCCAAAGATTGGCGCGCTTGAGGGACTCCTCGACGATGTCGTCCAAGTCGCTCTTGCTGGTCACGCCCTGCAGACGCGGACCGAACGCGACGTTCTCGTAGATGGACTTGGGGAACGGGTTGGGCTGCTGGAAGATCATGCCCACGCGACGGCGCAGGTCGACCGGGTCAACGCCCTCGGCGTAGATGTCCGAGCCGTCGAGCTGCATGGTGCCCTCGATGTGCGTGCCCTCGATAAGGTCGTTCATGCGGTTCATGCAGCGCAGGAAGGTGGACTTGCCGCAGCCGGACGGGCCGATGAAGGCGGTGATCTTGTTCTTGGCGATGTTGAGGTTCACGTCGGTGAGGGCGTGGAAGTCGCCGTACCAGAAGTTGAAGTCGGAAACGGTGATGGCGCTCTGCGCGGCCTCGGGCGCGTTACGGTAAACGGTCACGGGTGCTCCTTACTTGCTTTTGCGGGAAAGCCAGCGGGCGAACAGGTTGAAGGCCAGGATGATGGCCATGAGCAGCAGGGCGGTGCCATATGCCGCATTCATGTTGATGCCGTCGTTGGCCAGCAGGTACAGGTGGACGGTCATGGGACGGCCCGAATCGAGCGGCGTGAAGGGCATGTTGATGGCCTGGCCCATGGTGTAGAGCACCACGGCCGTCTCGCCGATGGCGCGGCCGATGCCGAGCACGATGCCCGTCGCGATGCGACCGAAGGCGGAGGGCAGGACGATCTTGCTCACGACCTGCCATTTGGTGGCACCCAGGCCGTAGGCGCCCCAGCGGATGTAGCGAGGCACGGCGCGAATGGCCTCCTCGGTGGTGCGCATGATGATGGGCAGCATGAGCAGAGCGAGGGCGAGGGCGGCCGAGATCATGGAGAGACCCAGACCCATCGCCTCGACGAACAAGGCGTATCCGAACAGGCCCATGACGATGGAGGGCACGGAGGCCAGCGTGTCGGCCGCATAGCGGATAATGTTCACCAGGCGGCCCTGCTTGGCGTACTCGGCCAGGTACACGGCGGCGAGCACGGCGATGGGCGTGCAAATGAGCATGGCGAGCGCCGTGACGTACACGGTGGACACGATGGTGGGCCAGATACCGCCCTCGGCGTTGACGCCATGGGGCCAGGTGAAGATGAACGCGGGGCTCACATGCGGCAGGCCGTTGATCACCACGTAGGCGATGATGGCGACGAGCACGAGGGTCGTGATGGCGGCGGCCACGCGGAACACGCCGAGCATGATCTTGTTGGAGGCATTCTTGGAGATGCGCTCCTTCTTGCCGTTCGCAAGCGCGCGCTTGATGCGCTGGGCCGAGGTCAGAGCCGGGGCGTCGGCTTTGGCGGCCTCATGGATGTCGATGTTGTCTGCCATGGCCTACCCCTTCCTCATCTTCGACAGCAGGCGCACAAAGCCCACCAGGGACGCAGACACGATGAACAGCACCACGCCCATGCCGAACAGGGCGGTGCGATGCAGGCCGGAAGAATAGCTCATGTCGAGCGCGATCTGGCTCGTGAGCGTGGAAACCGGGCTCGAGATGGACTCGGGGATCACGGGCGCGTTGCCAACGATCATGAGGACGGCCATGGTCTCGCCGATGGCGCGGCCCATGCCGAGCACGACGGCATCGACGATGCCGAACTTGGCCGCAGGCAGCACGACCTTGTAGATGGTCTGCCACTTGGTGGCGCCCATGGCGAAGCTCGCCTCACGAATGCCCATGGGGATGGAGTTGAGCGCGTCGATGGTGAGGGTGGTGATGGTCGGGACGATCATGATGGCCAGCACGAACCATGCGGTGAGGGCTCCGAATCCCAGTCCGCCGGTGAGGTCGGCCACGAACGGACGGATGATCACCATGCCGAAAAAGCCGTAGATGATCGAGGGGATGCCCGCGAGCAGGTCCACGGCGGGGCTGATGAGCGCGCGGACACGAGCGGAGGCGATCTCGGTCAGGTAGACGGCGGTGCCCACACCGAGTGGGACGCCGATCACGAGGGCGCCGACCGTCACCAGGGCGGTGCCGGCGGCGAGCGACATGATGCCGTAGTGGCCCTCGGTGGGAGCCCAGGTGAAGCTGAAGAAATTGGCCAAGCCGATGTCGGTGAACACCGGGGCGGCCTGCATCATCGTGAACGCGAAGATGAGCAGGACGGTGACCACGGCCAGGAAGGCGCAGGCGAAGAACAGGTACTGCAGCCCCTTCTCCTTGAGATAGGTGCTACGCGAGACGAGCGCGAGGTCGCGCTTGCGGGCGCCGGTGTTCTCGGCGGGCGTCGTCTCAGAACTCTTGGCGTCGGTCATCTCACTCCCCCTCCGCGTTACCCGAGACCGGGATGAAGCCGGCCTCGCGAATCTGATCGTCCATCTCATCGGACAGGACGTAGGCGATGTACTCAGCGGCTGCGCCCGTGGGCTCGCCCTTGGTGAAGAAGTACAGATCGCGGGAAATGGGATAGCCACCGGAGGCGATGGTCTTCTCCTGGGGCTCGACGTGGTTCACGTTGAGGGCGCGGACCTCGGTCTCGGCATAGGCGGATTCCACGAAGCCCATGGAGATGTAGCCGATGGCGCCGCGGGAACGACTGACGACGTCGCGCACCTGGCCGGTGCCGGAGAGAACGGCGGCGCGACGGTCGAAGGGCTCGCCATCCATGACGATGGACTTGAAGGCCTCGCGCGTGCCGGAGGCTTCGTCGCGGTTCACGAGCTGGATGGGCAGGTCCTCTCCCCCCACCTCGCTCCAGTTGGAGATCTTGCCTGAGTAGATGCCGCGCAGCTGTTCGATGGAGAGGTTCTGAACGGGGTTGGCGGTGTTCACGATCACGGCGATGCCGTCATGGGCGACGGGGATCGTGGTGAGGCCGAGTTTTTGCTCCTCGGCGTTCAGGCCGCGAGAGGACGTCGCGATCTCGGCGGTGCCGGTGGAGACAGCCTCGATGCCGGCGGAAGAGCCCAGGCCGCTCACGAGGACGCCGGTTCCGGTCTCCTCCTTGAACAGCTCGGCCGCCTGTTCTGCGATCGGCAGGCAGGTCGTCGAACCCGCGACGGTGATCGACTCCGTCGACGTTCCCGAGCTGCACGACGTCAGGGCGAGCATGGTGGAAAGGGACAGGGCGGCCGTGATGAACAGCCGAGACGCCCTGGACGGCAGGGCGCAGTGCGCGCCTCCCGAGCAGCGATGCGCACCCAAGGGATGGGGCGCCGCGCCCGGACAGGCATGACGTGAACGTCGCACGGAGGGACTCCGATCTCTTCGAGCGATAGACGCAAACGCGCGGACGCCCATGCGCCCGCGCAATGTTCGATTCATGGTATCAAATTTTAAGCGCGCAACCGCCCAGCGCTGGGATTTCCAGTACGCCTTGCCCCTATTCGCCACCATCCTCGGATTCGACCTCGCGGATGAGCGAGGCAAGCTTACCGCCCACCTCGTCGGGGGCCAGGGACGCCACAGCCCGGGCATCGCGCACCGGGTCGAGCGTCACGCCCTCGCCGGAGGGGATGCGCATGCTCTCGAGCTCGCCCTCATCGGTCTCGATGAGGTCCGCCACGCTCCAGCGCTGACCGGTCAACAGGAAGGCAATGCGGAACGCGGCGTCGATGGAGATGGCGGCGATGCGGTCCAGATAGCGGGAGACCATGATGACGCGGCGCAGGTCGTCCAGGGAGGCGTCGTCGGCGAGCTCCTCGGCGTCCATGCGGTTGTACGTGCGGAAGAAGCGCTCGTACACCTCGTGCACCTCATCGTCGCGCTGCGCAAGATCCGCCATGGCGGCAAGGTCGTTGTTGACCAGGGCGGAAGCAGAGGCGCCCAGGACGCGGTACACGCACTCGGACTCGCGCTGAATGAGATCGACCAGCTCGGTCGGCAGCTCGATATCATTGTTGACCTTGCGCTTGGCGGCGCGTGCGATGCGACGAACCTTGTCGCTCATGCGCTGGAGGTTGAAATTGACGTAAATGATCGTCTGGAGCAGGCGGAAGTCGGACGCGACCGGGCTCTGCGTGGCAATGAGGTTGTAGCACACGGCCTCGAGGTTCGCGCTGCGGGCATCGATCGCCAGCGTCGCCTGCTGGGCGCGGCGGGCCAGCTCCTTATCGTCGACCACAAAGGCGTTGACGGCATCGTGCAGGGTGAGGTCGATGGCCTCGAAGATGGAGAGCATCTCGTGACGGGCCTCGATGAGCTGACGTGAGAAGAGCTTGCGCATAGCGATCCTTTTCGACGGGCGTATCACACACGCAGCTGAGTCTAGCCGCGCGCACCCCTCGGACGCGTAAACGCAATGTCAGGAGAATGAAAGGTTCGTCTGGATGCGATGCAGCGCAAAGTTGCGGTACACGATGGGACCGCGGTGCGCGGCGGGATGGCGGTGCGCAACGAGGCGACGGCGCACGGCGGGGCGCGGCGGAGTGACGGCGCACGGCGGGGCGACGGTGCGCCACGAGGATGTTGGGCACGATGACCTTACCGTGCGCCACGAACGTGATTTCTCGGAGCTACACCATGACCGCGACCGCTGCATGGCGCCCGCACGTCCCCTTCTCCGCGCGATAAGAGAAAAAGCGGTCGTTGCATCGAACGGTCGAGAGACCGAGGTCGCAGATGGCATCCTCAGGTACCCCTGTCTCGACGAGGGCCTGTCTGATCGCTCGGCCGAGATCGAGCATGCGGGAATCCCCCACGTTAGCCCACCCGAACTCCGCGCAAAAACGCTCCATGAGCTCTTGGGAGACCTCATATTCGTCACCGAGGATATGCGGACCGATATATGCCCGAACGGAGCTTGCAGGGCATGCTGCGGTCTCGCACAGGATGTTCGCAGCTTTGGCCGAGATGCGGGTGATCGTCCCCTTCCATCCCGAGTGAATGACCGCGAACCCGCCTGGGCAGGTGAGCACAACCGGCACGCAGTCGGCGAAGCACAGCATCACCGGGACATGCGCGGCGACGCACACAATGGCATCGGAACCCTCGGCTATTTGCTCGCGCACGCGGGCGAGCTCATCATCCGAGCCCTCCCGAACAACGGCGACGCAATCGCCGTGCACTTGGTTGGGCACGAGCAGCCGCTCGAAATCGCCGGCGCACCCGAGCGCCGCGAGCACGCGGCGGCGATTCTCCATCACGGCAGCCAGGTCGTCCCCCACATGGGAACCGAGGTTCAAAGAGGCATACGGCGACTCGGAAGCGCCGCCCGTGCGCTCGGTAAACGCCGCAGCAACAGTTCCGTCATGAAACTCGTTGAGCACAAGGCCGTCGTAGTCGTTGCGGTTGAACTGTCCCATGAGACGCCTTCCTCCTCTGCAAATGATGTTGAAGATTCTACCCCTGCGCCTCCGCGATCCGCGATCCGAACACCGCGTCCCGCAATTGAACAAGGGCCGGGGAGAAATGGTCGCGATATGCCACTTTGCAACAGCGAAGCACATCGCGACCACTTTCAGACGGCCGGCTAAACGTCGACGCGTGCGCGACATCGCCCGAGGCGGTTCCAACCAATCGAAGCAGGGCGGTTCCAACCAATCGAAGCGGGGCATGAAAATGGGGTGGGCGGATACACCGCTCACCCCATGACTCAATCTTGACGAATATCGCCGGAAAGCCCGCTTGCCTTAGAAGTTACCGCGCTTGAGGAAGTCAGGCAGCTCGAACTGATCGTTACCGAAGTTCGGGAGCTCGGTGCCGCCGATGTTGCGCGTGGCGGCGGGAGCGGCCGTGGGCTCGGAGCCACGGTCGGAACGCGGAGCCTTGGAAGCGGCGAACAGCTCGTCCTGACGGTTCACGTTGGAATCGGAGAAGCCAGTGGCGATGACGGTGATGCGCACCTGGTCACCGAGGGACTCGTCCACGACGGTACCGAAGATGATGTTGGCGTCGGGATCGACCGCGTTGGCCACGAGATCGGCGGCGTCGTTGATCTCCTGGATGCCGAGGTCCTTGGAGCCGGCGATGGAGAGCAGGACGCGCGTGGCGCCGTCCACGGAGCTCTCGAGCAGCGGGCTGGAAATGGCCTGCTGAGCGGCATCGACGGCACGGGTGTCACCGGAAGCGACGCCGATGCCCATCATGGCGGTGCCGGCCTGCTTCATGATCGTCTTAACATCGGCGAAGTCGAGGTTGATGACGCCGGGGACGGTGATCAGGTCGGTGATACCCTGGGTGCCCTGGGACAGAACGCCATCGGCCGTGGTGAAGGCCTCGAGCATGGTGGTCTTCTTCTCGGCGATGTCGAGCAGACGGTCATTCGGGATGACGATCATGGTGTCGACGGACTCGGCGAGCGTCTTGATGCCCTCCTCGGCGGAGTTCTTACGCTTGCGGCCCTCGAAGGTGAACGGCTTGGTAACGACGGCAACGGTCAGCGCGCCCACGTCATTCATCGCGATGTCGGCAACGATAGGAGCGGCGCCCGTACCGGTGCCACCACCCTCGCCGCAGGTGATGAACACCATGTCGGCGCCAGCGAGCGCCTCGGCGATATCGTCACGGCTCTCCTCGGCGGCCTTGCGACCGACCTCGGGGTTGGCACCAGCGCCGAGACCGCGAGTGATGTCGGTGCCGATGTGGACCTTGATGTCCGCATCGGAAATGGCGAGGGCCTGGGCGTCCGTGTTGATGGCGACGAACTCGACGCCGCGGATGCCCTCCTCGATCATGCGGTTCACGGCGTTCGTGCCGCCGCCGCCCACGCCGACGACCTTGATGACAGCAAGGTAGTTGTTGATCTCGTTCTCGTGCATGTGCGGTCCTCCGAACACTACTATTGGCAAGCCTGTCTACAGGCGATCGTCACGACGTTAACCCTCAAGTAGAGATTAAAAGTCGAGATAAACCGTGTTATGTTTGCACAAAACACGGATGTAAGTCAAACCGCGCTGGTCAGAATGTGGAACGTTTGCCATTTCCGCAGGTATAGCTACGAGACCGTTCACCGAGCGCAAGCGGTAGCTGCGCGAATGCGGACTGCGCGTCCTACAGCGGTGTGCTGCGGAACGTGTAGGCGCCGGGCTCACGCACATTGATGTACGTGACCCCCTGATGCTCGGCGAGGAGTTTGGTCACCACGCGCTCCTTCTCCACGATGTTTTGCGGCTTGCCCAGCGAGACCTCCACACCGGATACGAGATTGGCCGAGATGGCCTCGACCGATGCGACGGAGATGTCCTTGATCTGCGCGACGAACTCATCGGAGAAGCCATTGGCGTAATCGAGACCGGCGAGGACGACCTTGGCGTTGACCGGCTCTCCCCCCTTGGGCGAAATGTCGCTCGGGACGTCGGTAAGCAGCAGGCTGCCGGAGTCCTGCGCGATGCGCAGCGCGGCCTCGAACGCGGGCAGTTGCGCTGCGCCCTCTGGCACCGAACCGTCGTCGTTCAGCGCGACCTCGTTACCCTCGGCATCCACGGCAACAACCAGGCTCAACGGCGCGATCCACGTGCCATCCTCGCCGATCGCCCATGCCACCTCGTCGGCAGTTATGAAGGCTATGGCGCGCATCTTGCGCTCGACGGGGGTCACGACGAGGGTGTGCGGCCATTCACGCTTGACATCGACTCCCTTGACCCAGGGAATCGCCTTGAGCGAGTCGTATATCGCCTTCTCGTCGACATTGAACATCGTGGTGCCCTCCGGGACCTCGATGAGGGCGCGCGCTGTCTCGACCTCAACATGGTCGGAACCCTTGACCTGGATGTCCGTTGCGGCGAACAACGGTGAATTGGCCAAGATGAAACCGGCGAGGAAGAGCGCAAATACGACGCCGATGACGATGAGGGCCTTGCCGGGATTGATCTTGGGCCGCGGGATGCGGCCGGCAAGGCCACCCGCAGCGGACGCCGCGGAAGCCATGGCGGACGACACGGCCTTTTTTGGACCCGCAACGGCACCCGTTTTGGGGCTCGCAGCCTTGGGAAGCTTGGAAGCGGGAATCTTGACCGCGGGGGCAGCTTGCTTGAGGGAGGATTTGGCGATGGGCTTGGCCGCGACCTTGCCAGCGCCCTTGATGCCGGCGACGGTCTTCTCTCCGACGGACTTCAGCGATTTAGGCGCGGCCTTGGCCGCAGGCACCGCCTTGGCCATCGCGCGCGGCTTGGCGGCAGGGCGAGATACAGCCTTTGCGGGCGCGGTGCGCGGACGCGGGGTCTTTGGCGATACAGACGAGGCGGGACGGGCCGAGGCCTGGCCCTTGCCCGCCGCGGATGCGCGACGATACGTGGGCTTCGGCGTCTTAGAAGCCGAGGAACTTGACTTCCGGCTGAAGCTCGACCCCATACGTCTCCCTTACCTTCGTATGCACATGGCGGATGACCGCCTCAACGTCTGCCGCCGTGGCGGCGCCCTTGTTCACGATAAAGTTAGCGTGAACCGACGAGACCTCCGCCCCGCCCTGGCAAAAACCCTTTAATCCGCATTCCTCGATCATGGCGCCGACCGCGCGATCGGGCGGGTTCTTGAAGACCGACCCACACGAGGGAACCCCCAGCGGCTGCGTACGGCGACGGCGCGTGAGGGCGCGCTCCATCCGGGCGCGGATATCGTCCTTGGTCGCCTGCCCGAGCTCGAGCGTAGCCTCGAGCACGATCTCGTCGTGGGGAAGACCGCAGAGGCGATACCCCCACGTGATCTGCTCGCCGGAATAATGGCGGATGCCCTCGCCTGGCTTGTACGTGACCACGTCACGGACGAGCGAACCGATCCACTCGGTACGCGAACCGGCGTTCATGGAGATGGCGCCTCCGACCGTGCCCGGGATGCCCACGGCGAACTCGAGGCCCGTCAACTCGCGCGAGAGCGCCTCGTTCACCAGGCGAGCCAGAATCGCACCGGCGCCGACGGTGATGATGCAACCATCCTCCCCGACCACGAAGCGGGAGAACTCGCTGCCAAGTGTGATCACGGCACCGCGATACCCGGCATCCGCGACAAGCAGGTTCGAGCCCTTGCCGATGATGACCCACGGGACGCGCTCGCGGGCCAACACCTCGATCGTGCGGCGCAGCGAATGGTAGCTGTGGCAAGTCACAAAGAGGTCGGCCTTACCGCCGATGCGATAGCTGGTGTGGCGTGCGAGCTTCTCGTTCTCGATGACATCCGTGTCGATCATGCCCGAGAGGGCCATCATCGCGTTGAACGCACCCATGGGCTACTCTGCCTCGTTCGCGACATGCTCGAGATACTCAGGGCCGACGGTGGTGATGTCACCGGCGCCCATCGTGATGAGCAGATCGCCGGCCTGGGCGACGTCGTCGATGCGGGCCATGAGCGCCGCATGATCGGACACGTAGTAGACGGACTTGCCGGGATGGGCGGCGCGAATCTTATCGGCCAGCATCTTGCTGGTGACACCGGGGATGGGCATTTCGCCCGCGGGGAAGACATCGACGAGAATGACCGTGTCGGCATCGGCGAAGGCGTCCACGAAGTCGTCGCACAGCGCCTGGAGACGCGAGTAGCGATGCGGCTGGAAAACCACATCGACGTGCTGGAAGTCGAGGGACTTGGCCGCGGCGAGCGTGGCGCGGACCTCGGTCGGGTGATGACCGTAATCGTCGACGAGGGTGACACCGCGCACCTCGCCCACCTGAGTGAAGCGACGACGGGCGCCCTCGAACGTGGAGAGGGCCTCGGCGGCGCGCTCGGTGTCGAGGCCGAGCACGTAAGCGGCGGTGAGGGCCGCAGTAGCGTTCAGCATGTTATGGCGACCGGGGTTGTTCTTAATGGAAACCTCACGCTTGGAACCGTCGGGAAGGGTGACGGTGAAGTCGGAGCCGAAGGCATGGCGCGTGGCCGCCGGGTTGAGGCGCACGTCCATGCCGTCGCCCTCGCCGTAGGTGAACACAGTGCGCCCACAGGAGCGGGCCAGCTCGACGAGGCGCGGGTCCTCACCGCAGACGATGACCGTGCCATCCTCGCCCACGAGGCCCATGAACGTGCAAAACGTCTCCTCGATCTGCTCCAAGGAGTCGTAGTGGTCCATATGGTCGGCCTCGATGTTGGTCACGATGACCACGTGCGGGTCGAGGTAGAGGAAGGAGCTGTCGGACTCATCGGCCTCGACGACGAAGTACTCGCCGTCGCCGTTCTTGCCGTTGGTGCCGTAACCCTCCACGACACCGCCGATCAAAAAGCTCGGGTCGAGCTCCATGCGGTCGAGCATGGTGGCGACCATGGAGGACGTGGTCGTCTTACCGTGGGTGCCGGCGCAGGCGACGGTCGTGCGGCCGTAGCCGAGCGCGGAGAGCATCTTGGCACGGTGCCACACGGGAATGCCGAGCTCGCGGGCGCGCACGAGCTCGGGGTTGGTCTCGGGGATCGCGGTCGAGACGACCACGACGTCGGGCTGGAACTCATCGATGGTCGAAGCGGCGTGACCGACATGGATCGGAACGCCCGCGCGGGTGAGTTGGCGGATGTAGCGGGAGGTCTTAAGGTCGGAACCGGTCACCGTGCAGCCGCGCTCATGCAAAACGAGCGCGATGCCGCTCATGCCGGCTCCGCCGACGCCAATGAAGTGGGCGCTCTTGAAGGTCGGGGCGGTGGTCGCCTCAGGGACAGCGATGGACGGCATGGCAGCTCCTCGTCGTTTCGTACACATAAACTCATTAAGTATACGCCATCGCCGGCGCACCCGCAGACGGATGCGCACGGTCACAATCCCTTCGCGGACGAATCCAGATGAAGTGAAGCTCGATTGTCGCGCCTACGCGATCCCCTCGAGGAGGTCGGCAAGCATGGCGGCCGCCTTATCCTGTGCCAACCCGCGTGCGGCCTCGCGCATGGAGGCACGGCGCGGCGCATCCCCCAGCAATCCGAGCAGCTCATCGCGGAAGGCGTCTCCGTCGATATCATCATCGGAGAACTTGACCGCAGCGCCGGCATCGGTCAGCAAACGGGCGTTGGTGGTCTGATGATCGGCCGTCGCAAGCGGATACGGAACCAGGATGGACGGGACCGCGAGCGCGACAATCTCGGCCACCGACGACGCGCCGGCGCGCGAGACCACGAGGTCGGCGGCGGCGAGGGTATCGCCCATATCGTCGATGTAGGGCATCACGCGCCACCGAGAGGCCTCGGCGTCGGTGAGGTCGAGGGCCTGAAGCGTCTCGTCGTAGCCGTTCTTCCCGGTGGAGTGGACCACGTGCAGCCCCTCGATGGCGAGCAGCTCGCGTTTAAGGGAAGCCAGGCGCTCGTTGACATGGCGCGCGCCGAGGGAGCCGCCGAATACCAGCAGGACCGTGGCGTCTTGCGGGATGCCGAGCGCGACGCGGCCGCGAGATCGATCGCCCTCGAGCACGCTCGAACGGACGGGATTGCCGGTAAAGACCACTTCGGAGGAACGTCCGGCGCAGGAGCGCATGACGTCCTCGGCGGCGGGCTGCCCCAGCGCTATGAGGCGCGCGGACTTGGCCGTGCGCTTGTTCGCGAGACCCGGCACGGAGTTCTGCTCGTGCAAGGCGATCGGAATCCCCAGCTTCGCGGCGGCGCGCATAAGGGGAAGCTCGAGGTAGGCACCAAATCCGATGGCGACATCGGGCATGGGAAGCTCGCCCGAACCGAACTCCTCGATCAAGCGGTGTTCTTCATGTGACAAATGCACGAGCGCGGTCACGAGCGTCCAGGGGCGGCGGCGATCGAAACCGGTGACGTGGACGGGATGGAACGGGAAGCCCTCCTTGGGCACGAGCGTGCCTTCCAAGCGGCGGCTCTCTCCGAAGAAATGGACCTCATGACCCCGGTCGCGGAGCTCGTCGGCAAGGGCCAATGCCGGATTGACGTGGCCCGCGGTACCGCCCGCGGCAATGGCGACGGTGAGTTGACGCTTATCGGTCATAACGACCCCTTTCCCGATCGTTCATCCCCCTGGGCGGGCGCCCGTCACCCGAGCGGCGCGGGGCATTTCCGCCCGTGACACCACGATAATCGACTCGCGGGCGCTCCTGGCGGGGGCGAAGGCGCTCCCCGGCATCCGATCCAAGGTCGATACGGCCGTAACCGCCCGCGGTGCCGCGCGATTCTCGGCGGGTCGGCGACGCTTCGCCGCGGCCCTGCCGGCCGCCCTCGTAGACGCTCAGCGCCGATCGACTCGAAGCGGCGCGGTCCGCTCGAGGAGCCGACCCGTCGCGGCGGGTCGAACGGACGCGGGCCTCGCCGGCGGTACTGCGTCCGATATGGCCCGACACATCGTCACCGGAGCCCGCGGAACGGCGCACAGATGCTCGAGCGGAACGCTCCCCCATCACGGCCATGCCGGAACGGCGGCGATCGGCCGCGGTCTCGACGTTGCTCTCGACCGAGACGCGGAATATCAGCGCAGCGAGCACGAGCGAGGCGATGATCGACGAGCCGCCGTAGCTCACGAACGGCAGCGGCTTGCCGGTCATGGGCATGACGCCCAAGATGCCAAAGACGTTGATGAGGAACTGCACGGCGAGGATGATCGTGCAACCGCTCGCCAGCAGCTGCGCGTGAAGCGTCGGCGCCTCGCGACAGATGTAGAACGCGGCGATGATCATGGCGACAAAGACCAACACGAAGATGGCCGTCCCCACAAAACCGAGCTCCTCGCCGATGATGGCGAGGATGTAGTCGTTGTGGGCCTCGGGCAGATAGTGGTACTTCATCGTCGAGTTGCCGATGCCACGGCCGAACAGGCCGCCCGAGGCAAAGGCCATGATAGCCAGCGTCGCCTGGTAGCCGGTGTCGTACGGGTCGCTCCACGGATCCAAGAAGGCGAGGAAGCGCTTGGCGCGATACGGCGAGGTGACGATGGCGGCGGCGCCGAGCACGAACGCGGCGATGGTGACGAATGCGACCACGCGCCAGGGAAGCCCGCACAGGATTGCGATGGCGAACACCGTCAGCGCGATGATGATCGTGGTGCCCAGATCGGGCTCCCTGAAGATCAAGAACAGCGGGAACGGGAGCATGATGAGCATCTGGATGAGGAACGCACGGGTGTCGATGGTGCCATCCTCGAAGTAATCGGCGAAGATCTTGGCCGTCAAGACGATGATCACCGGCTTGGCGACCTCGGCGGGCTGCAGGTTGAAGATTCCGAGGTCGATCCAGCGCGAAGCGCCCCACTCCTCGGCTCCCTGACCGACGAAAAGCACCGCGATGAGCAGCACGAGCACTCCGACCCACACTCCCCAGACGAGCTTGGATCGAAAGAGCGGCCACGGCAGCAACCTACTGCCGATCATGGCGAACAGCACGAAGCCGATGAACATGAAGATCGCCTGGCGGTACAGGAAGAACCACGAACTGCCGTTCTCCTGCAGGGACTCGACGGAAGATGCCGAGTAGATCATGAGCAAGCCGAACATGCAAATGGCGATGAGGCAGGACAGGAAGACCAAGCGGGGACGCATGATGCGGGCGGGAACACCCGCGATGTACTTCTCGCCCCAGTCGGAATGGCTCGTCGCCGTGGCACGGCGGCGGACCTTGGGGCGAGCTGCCGAACGCGCGCCGGCGGACGGGGCCTCGGACTCGGCTGCGCCTTCCTTTGCTTTAGAGAACCACACGATTCCTAGGCCTCCGCCTCGGACAGGGCGGCCAAATCGGCCACATACGAACGAAATGCCTCGCCGCGCTCCTCAAAACCGGAGAACTCGTCAAACGACGCGCAGGCGGGCGAAAGCAGGACCGTGTCGCCGCGCTGCGCGAGCGAACGTGCCACATCGACGGCATCGCGCAGGTCCTCAGCCTCGGCGATATCGATGTCCGCCGCGCCGGGAGCATCCATGAGGGCCGTGCGCAGGCGCTCGCGCGCCTCGCCAAAGCAGACCACGCAGGCGACCCGGGAGGCGACCTCTGCCATGAACTCCTCAAGCGGCGTCCCCTTATCGGAGCCGCCCAAAAGCAGGACGATGCGCGCGCCGTCAAAGGCGGCAAGGGCGGTGAGGACCGCGTCGGTGTTCGTGGCCTTGGAATCGTTCACATGCCGCACGCCGTCGACCGTGTCGACGGGCTCAAGTCGATGCGGAAGGGGCTTGAACTCCCTAAGACCGGAGCAAACGCCCGCAACGGAGGCGCCACACGCAAGCGCCGCGGCGGACGCCGCCAACGCGTTGAGGACGTTATGGGCGCCCACGATACGCAGCTCATCAACGCGCACAAGCGCATGCTCCTCGCCCGCCATGCGGACCGTGAGCACGCCGTCGCGCACAAACGCGGCGTCCGCGGCGCCGTCGTCGGCCAACCCGAGATGCAAAACGCGACGCCCGACGTCGCAGATACGGTCGAGATACGGTGCGAGACCCTCGTCCTCGATGTTGACGATGGCGATATCGCCGTCATCCATATTTTTGAACATCCGGATTTTCGCCAGGGCGTAGTTCTCATGCGAACGATGCCAGGCGAGATGATCGGGCGAGAGATTCAAAAGCACGGCGACGCGCGGATGGAATGCCTCGGTCGTGGCGAGCTGATAGCTGGAGAGCTCGGCGACGAACCACTCCCCCTCCTCGCGCCGATCCACCTCGTGGATGGGAGCGTTGCCGATGTTGCCGACCGCGACGCTGTCGAGCCCCGAGGCGCGCAGCAGCTCGTCGGTCAGACTCGTGACCGTCGTCTTGCCGTTGGTCCCGGTGATTGCGCACCAACGCTCGGGCGACAGCAGCCATGCGAACTCGGGCTCGCCCATGATCTGGGAGCTGGCGGCACGCGCGCTGCGGAAAAACTCGCCGAACTCGGATATCCCCGGGCTCGCGACGCAGATATCGAATGTTCCGGCGACCTCCTCGGTGCCGTAGACAAAAGCGACGCCGGCCGCCTCGAGAGCGGTCGTGCGCTCGGTGGGGGCCGAAGAAGCCCCTCCATACACAGTCACGGACGTCACACGCTCACCAAGATGAGACGCAGCCCACGAGGCGAGCTCGAGACCCGTGCCGCCCTGTCCGAGAACGAGCAGCGTGAATTGTTGCGGCAGGGGCATAGGTATTCCTAACCAAGCTGGAAGAAGAGCGCGAGGCCGAGGGCGCCGCACGCAGCGGACACGATCCAGAAGCGGATGACGACCTTTGTCTCTGCCCAGCCCTTCTTCTCGAAGTGATGATGGATGGGGGCCATGAGGAAGACGCGCTTGCCCGTGGCCTTGAAGCTGATGACCTGGATCATCACGGAGAGGGTCTCGGCGATGAACAGGGCGCCCACAACGAGCGAGACGACCTCGGTATTCGTAAGCACGGCGACGGCGGCCAGGGCACCGCCCAGGGCAAGGGAGCCGGTGTCACCCATGAAGATCTGGGCGGGGTAGGCGTTGTACCACAAGAAGCCGATGCAACCGCCGGCGCAGGCCGCGCAGAAGATGGCAAGATTGACGTCACCGCGCAGGAAGCAGATGGCCGCCATGACCAGCATGGCCATCATGACCGTACCGCCGGCGAGTCCGTCGAGGCCGTCCGTGAGGTTGACGGCGTTGGACATACCCGCGAGCAGCAAGAACACAAAGATGAGGTAGAGCCACGGGATCTGGATGCTCATGCCAGAAACGGAAAGCGTGGTCGTGAGCACGCCGAGGTTGATGGCGAAGCCGCCGGGGAAGCGGATAACGGGCTCGACATGGCAATAATTGACCGCGATGACGAAGAACACGAGCACGATGGCGGTAAGGCCGATCATCTTGCCCGTGGGCGTCAGGCCGAGCGAACGCTTCTGCACGACCTTGGTCACATCGTCGAACAGGCCCAGGGCGCCGGTGGCGAGCATCGCGCCGACGGCCAGAAAAAGCTCGGTCGTGGGCTTGGCCATGATCAGGCAGGTCAGGCACACGGCCAAGAGGATGATGACACCGCCCATGGTGGGGGTGCCGGCCTTCACGAGATGCGACTGTGGGCCGTCGGCACGGATCTGCTGACCGATGCCGTCGATCTTGAGCAGGCGAATCCACAGGGGCATGACGAGCCCCGCGATGAGTGCAGAGACGAGAATGGCAAGGAACACCTGGTAGGTGGGATAGGCAGGGTTACCGAGCATCGGCACACACCTCTTCCACGAAACGATCGAGCCCGACGAAACGCGAGCCCTTCACCAATACGAGGTCGCGTTCGCCCATGACGCCCGCATAACGCCTGATCAGCGCATCGCAGGAGGGAACGACCTGGACATCACCTTCATCGAGCCCCATGAGACGCGCCGCGTCCGCCATCACCCGGGCGTTTTCGCCGCCCACGCAGATCAGCATCGACGGACGCTTGGCCGCGGCATAGGCGCCGACGAGCGCGTGGAGGCGCTCGGCGTCATCGCCCAGCTCCCCCATCTCGCCGAGAACGGCGATGCGCGAACCCGTGCAGGGCAGCGTCGAGAACAGGTTGAGGCCGGCGGCCATGGACTCGGGGCTGGCGTTGTACGAGTCGTCGATCACGCGAGCGCCACACGCCGCATGGCGCACCTGGGTGCGGCGACCGGTCATCTGGAGCTCGCCAAAAGCCTCGTCGATCTCAAAACCGGGCACACCGAGGCGATGGGCAACCGCAGCGGCGAACAGCGCGTTGGGAACGGACTGCGCACCGGGAACGGAAAGGCGCGTCTTGAAACTCGAGCCGTCCTCGAACGTGAGGTCGAAAACAGGGCATCCGTCCTCGTCCAGCTCGATATGCGTCGCGCAGACGTCGTCATCGGTCGAGGTGCCGGCAAGCACCACGTCAAGGCCGGCGGGACGGGCGAAGTTCTCGATGATGAACGGCGTGAAATCGTCCTCGCCGTGCAGGACGAGGGCGGAATGGTTGCCCTCGAAGTTCTCGGCGCTGGCGGGCATGCCGGACACGATCTCGGCCTTGGCGCGCGCGATGCCCTCGCGGCTGCCGAGCATGCCGATGTGGGAAGTGCCGACCTTGGTGATGATGCCAAAGGTGGGCTGGGCGCACCGAGACAGGCGCTCGATCTCGCCAAAATCGCTCATGCCCATCTCGAGTACGAGCATCTGCGTGTCCGCGGGAGCGGACAGGATGGTAAGGGGCAGTCCGATCAGGCTGTTGAAATTGCCGGCCGTGGCATGCACGCGATAGCGCTTGGCGAGGCATGCGGCGAGCACGTCCTTGGTCGTGGTCTTGCCGATCGAACCCGTGATGCCGATGACCGTGCAGCGCAGGCGCGCGCGATAGCCCTGTGCCAGGCGCAGGAGGAACTCGGTCGGATCCTCGGCGACGAGGATGGAAGAACCATGTTCGAGCGCAAGGTCGACAAGCTCACGCGTGGGCTCGCACGTCATGACGACAGCGCCCGCGCCGGCCTCGATGGCCGCGGGGGCGAACGCGTTGCCGTCGACGCGCTCACCGGGGAACGCAACGAACACGGCGTCGGGGGTAACCGCGCGCGAATCGATCTCGACACCGCGGCAAACCCGATCCGGATCGCCCGCCACGAAACGGGCACCCGTGGTGCTTTGAAGGTACTTGACTGCAATCTCCACCATGGGTGGCAACCTTTCTGAAGCGCTTACCGTGCAACCTGGTATGGTACCGCGCCGCCTGCGCCAGGTGGTGCAGGGCGTGTGAACCTATCGGGTCGGCTTGATTCCAAGGGCGGGCAGGGCCTCCTCCATGACCTTGCGGAACACCGGCGTGGCCGCATAAGACATGGCCGCCGTACCGTCGAGGGTCACGTAGCACAGGACGCGCGGATCCTTGGTCGAGACAAAGCCCATGAACGAAGCCATGTTGTTACCTTCCTCGTATCCACCGTCCTTGCCGGCGCGCTCGGCGGTACCGGTCTTGCCCGAAACCTCATAGCCGGGCATCTGGGCATCCATGCCCGCGCCCTCGTCCACAACGGTCAGCATCATGTCTGCGACGCTGGCGGCCGTCTCCTCGGACAGGACGCGATGCTCGCCGTCGGTCCAGTCGACCTCCTCGCCCGCACGGGTCTTGAGGAAATGCGGGGTCGTCATAACTCCCTTGTTGGCGATCGCGCTCATCGCACGGACCATCTGAACGGGCTCGACGGCCAGCGACTGACCAAACGACATGGAACCCAGCGACGCGCCGTCGTATTCCGAGCGCTTCTTGATGATACCGAGCGATTCACCCGGGAAATCGATGCCCGTGGACTTGCCGAATTGAAACCCGTCGATGACATACTCCGAAAACGCATCGGCGCCGAGCTTCTCGCCCACCAGGACCATACCGGTGTTGGAGGAGCGGCGCAGGATCTCACGCAGGCTCATCGTCATAGCCGCGCCGCGCTTATCGACATCTCGAACGATATCGCTGCCCACAAGGACCTCGGCGGGGACATCGAACGTCGTGTTGGGCGTCAGCCCCTTGTGCTCGATAGCCGCGGCGGAGACAAAAGTCTTGAAGACCGAACCGGGCTCGTAGACGTCGGTCACGACGCGTAGGTTCATGGAAGCGTTGGAAGCGGACGCCAGATCCGTGGGGTCGTAGGTCGGATAGGAGCACGCGGCGATGATCTCGCCGGTCGTGGGGTCCGTCACGATGATCGACCCGTATGTGGCTCCCACGCGCTCGACCGCCTCTGCGATGGCGTCCTCGGCGACTCGCTGCACGTTGGCGTCGATACCGAGCACGATGTCCATGCCGTCTTGGGCCGGGACTTTCTCGTACGCACCACCGGCGATAAACGAGCCGTCTCGGGCGCGCTCGCGCATAAGCGAGCCGTTCACGCCCGTCAACACTTCGTTGTACTGCTTCTCGAGACCCGTGATGCCCTCGTTGTCGACGTTCACGACGCCGAGCACCTGGGAGGCGAGGCTGCCGTTGGGATACACGCGCTTGATCGCCGGTTCGAATTCGATGCCCGCGATGCCCTTCTTGGCAAGGAGCTCCGCATCCTCCTCATCGACCTGCCGCTTGACGTACACGAAGGTGCCCTCGCGATCGACGAGGTCCTCGACCACGTCCTCATCCATGCCCAGCACGTCGACGAGGGCGTCGATCGCACGGCGGCGCTGCTTCTTCTTGATGAGCGACGGGTTCAAATAAACGTTCTTGCATTCGATGCTCGACACCAACACCGTACCGTTGCGGTCGTAGATCGTGCCGCGCTTCGCGTAGAGGGTCTGACTCGACACCCGACGAGCATTTGCCTGCTCGCGATACCAATCGGTATTGAAGACCTGTATCTCGGAAAGGCGTGCGAGAACGATCGCCGAGGCGGCGAGGAAGCCGCCGGCCAGCAAGCCATGACGGGAGACGAGCTCTGTTGAGAGCCTGCCGGAAGGTGCGTCGGCACCGCGGCGCTCGGAGGCGCGACTCGAGGTGGCGCGGCGCGTCCGGCCGCCCTGCGGGGACCTACGTGCATCACGCGATGAACCGCCCCTGGCAGGGCGGCCCGTGCGGCCGGAGCCGCGTCCGTTGTATCTATCTTGGGGCATGGGTGCTCTCGCCTACTACTGTGCCGCCGCGTCTACGTACTCGGTGAAATCGAGCGTCACGCCACCCTCGGCCGCAACCATGCCGTACCCTTCCGCAAGATCGCGAATGCGCGTGGATGAGCCGTACACGGAGCGCATGACCTCGAGATCGGAGCTCTCCTCCTGCGCGGTGGTGAGGTCGTTCGAAAGGGTCGCGGCGCTGTTGAGCGAGGCGGCGGTGAAACCCGCCACGGTGACGCGGAACAGGCCGAGGACGACGAAGACCGTCATGAGCACGGCGAACACCTTCACACAGTGGGTGAACTGAGGGCTGACGTCTTGGCTCGCCTGACGGCCGGCGCCATGGACGACGTCGAGGCTCGGACGGGCCGGCGCGACGGGCGCCGAGTACGCCTCGGACCGCATATCGTAGGCATATGCTGCGTTTGAGGTGGAATAACCCATGATATGCGGCCCTCCTTAAGGCGAAGATAACAAATGACATGCGCCGGGCCGTGAAGCGCGGTCGAGCTACAAACGCTCGGCGCAGCGGATCTTGGCCGATCTGGCGCGGGGGTTGCGCTCGACCTCTTCGGCCGTGGCAACCAGGGGTTTGCGGGTGGTGACCTTGACTATCGGCACGTTTCCGCACACGCACACCGGAATGTCCGGCGGGCAGGTGCAACCCTTCGAAAGCTCCTGGAACAGGCGTTTCACGATGCGGTCCTCCAGCGAATGGTAGGAGATGACGCAGACGCGGCCACCGGGGTTCAGCCAGCGGATCGCGGCCTCGAGGCCGCGCTCAAGGACATCGAGCTCATGGTTGACCTCGATGCGGATTGCCTGGAAGCTGCGCTTTGCCGGATGGCCTCCGTGCCTGCGGGCAGCCGCCGGGATACCGGCCTTGATGGCATCGACGAAATCTCCCGTGGAGACGAGCGGGCTCTCCTGCCTGCGGCGCACGACCTCGCGCGCGATCTGGCGGGCGAACTTCTCCTCTCCATAGATGCGCAGAATCCGGGCGAGGTCGGCTTCGGTATAGGTGTTCAAGACCTCAGCTGCGTTTAGGGTATTGGCTCCCGGATCCATACGCATGTCGAGTGGGGCATCCTCGTTGTACGAGAAACCCCTACCAGGGATATCGAGTTGCGGGCTCGAGACGCCCAGGTCGAAGAGGAATCCATCGACGCCCGGCACCTGCGCCGAGCACAGGAGCTCATCCAAGTCCCCAAAGTTGCCCTTCAGGAGCTTGTGCGGCGTATCGGGGGCCTCAGCGTCAAGTCGCTTCCCCGCTGCCGCGAGCGCCATGTCATCCTGATCGACACCGAGCAGCAGACCTTCCGAGCCCACGCGCTCGGCCATCCTGACGGAATGGCCAGCGCCGCCGAGCGTGCAATCGCACACGACCGAGCCGGGCTTGAGCCGAAGCTGCTCGAGCACTTCTTGGAGCATGACGGGTTCATGCCGATATTCAGGTGTCAACGTACCTGCTGCCTTGTTCGCGTCCATGTGGGGGCGTCTCCTTTAGTCGAAGAAGTCCGCGAGGATGTCCTCGGTCTCGGCCTGACGTGCCGCGTAGGTCTCGCGATCCCAGATCACCAGACGGTCATCGCTGCCGACGACCGTGACCTCGCGATCGAGGTGCGCCTTCTTACGGGCGGCTTCGGGAAGGCTGATGCGGGCGGCGGAGTCTATTTCAAGTGTGATTGCCGCGCCGTACAGAGCCTCCTTGACCATGCGATGAGAGCGGTTGGTGGGATCGAACCCGCCCTTCGCCTCAAACACGGAGTCAAGCCAAACCTTGAACGTGTCCTCAGTGAACACGTACAGGGCGTCGACTTCCTTTTCAGGGGCAGGAAGGACGCGCACATGCTCCTCAAGCTGCTTTTTGAAGGCGGGCGGCAGTGACAAACGTCCCTTCGCATCGAGATTTCGATCGTAGGTACCGTTGAAATACACTGGCGCGCACCCCCTTAGGCTTACTCGTGGGCATATGCGGGAGCCACCCCGCCGTCGACGCTTTCAATTCTATGGGGCCTATCCCCCTTTCGCAACACTTTTTCCCACTTTCTCCCCCACACTCCCCCACTATCCCCCACAGACCCCAAACGAGGCAGCGAACAGGTGTTGCCCTGAACACAAGATATTGTGTTTTGACCGACATGCGGCACCACTACTCGATGCCGTTTCCCCAGGTTAAACCTTCTAGTTGAGGTTGAAGCGATTTTTAAATTGTGCCCGACTTGTGGTCGCAGCCCCCCACCGAGCCCTCGCCGGCGAAGATGCGAAACGCCTCCCGATCCTAGGCGCGTGGATGCGCCGCCAGATAGACCTCGCGTAGCTGCGTGCGGTCAACATGGGTGTAAATCTGCGTCGTGGCGATATCCGCATGCCCCAAGATCTCCTGCAGGGCACGCAGGTCCGCACCGCCTGCGAGCATATGCGTTGCGAAGGAGTGTCGAAGGGTGTGCGGGTGCAGTCCCTCGATCCCGACCATACGGCCGTAGCGCTCGCAAATCGCATGGACGCTTTGACGCGAAAGGCGCGTGCCCCGCATATTCAAGAACACCGCGGCCGACGCCGAAGCCGATCGCGTGTGGGAGGACAGCTCCGAGCGCGCCTCGGCGAGATAGGTACCGAGAACCCGCCGTGCCGTACCCACAAGCGGGACCAGACGTTCCTTGGAGCCCTTGCCCATCACGCGCACGAATCCCTCATCCAGGTAGACCTCGTTCACGTCCAGGCCGCACAGCTCGCTGGCGCGCAGGCCGCATCCATACAGCACCTCGAGCACCGCACGGTCCCTCATGCCGGCGGCCGTTGCGGGAAAATCCTGGTCGAGCAAGCGCTCGGAAGCCTCGATTGAAATCACATCGGGCAGGTGGTCGCCCATTTTGGGAACGCGCAACGTGGCCGTGGGATTGACCGAAGAGAGACCCTCGCGAACCATGAACCGGTGAAACCCCTTGACGGCGGAAAGCGCTCGGTTCACCGATGCATCCGCGGCGTGGTCGGCGCGCTTGGCGGCCACGAAATCCTCCACATCGCGGCGAATCACATCATCCGGGCGGCGCGTTCCGCGCTCTCCAAGAAAGGCAAGGTAGGCTCTGAGGTCGCGCTCGTACGCCGCGATGGTGTTGGCGGCCAAATTGCGCTCGACCGTCAGGTGATTCAAGTATTCGCCTCGACAGCGCTCAAGCTCGGTCACGCCTGTCCGCCTCCTTTCGACTCGACCATTGTAAGACGCCCGCCGGTCCTCGACACCCTGCTCGGGGTCGCGGACCGGCGGGCGGTCAAGACGCATGTATGCGGACGGGCCTATCGGTGGTAATACCCGCTGCGCTCGAACTTGGGCTCGCAGCACACGTTGATGCCGAGCTTCTTGAAAAGCGCCTCATCGGAGCTGGAGATGATCACCGAGAAGAAGGCATCACAACCGCGCAGCTTGGGCAGGCCGGCGAGCACGCGCTCGGCGATCTCGCTGGATGCGGAGGTGATGGACAGGGCGATCAGCGTCTCCTCGGGGTGCAGGCGCGGGTTGGCGCTGCCGAGCTGGCTGGTCTTGAGGCGGCTGATGGGCTCGATGGCATCGTTGGAGATGACCTCGAGCTCCATGTCGACGCCGGTCACGGCCTTGAGCGCATTCATCATGAGTGAGCTCGCCGCGCCCAGACGCGTGGAGGTCTTACCCGTGACCACGGAACCGTCGGGCAGGACCATGGCGCCGGCGGGCGCGCCGGTGGTCTGCTCCTTGAGCAACGCGGCGGAACGCGCCGGGGACTGGTCGTTGGTCACGCCCACCTTCTGCATGATGGCCTTGAGCTTGTCCACCTGCTCCTGACCGCTGCCGGTGCGCTTGACATCGGATGCGGCTGTAAAGTAACGACGCACGATCTCCATGCGCGCGGCCTCGCGGCAAGCCTCATCGTCGCAAATGGCGTAACCGACCATGTTGACACCCATGTCGGTGGGGCTCTGATACGGGCTCTCGCCCAGAATCTTCTCCATCAGGGCCTTAACCACGGGGAACGCCTCGACATCGCGGTTGTAGTTGACCGTGGTCTGCCCGTGCGCCTCGAGGTGGAACGGATCGATGATATTCGCGTCGTCCAAATCGACCGTGGCGGCCTCGTAGGCGATGTTGACGGGATGGTTGAGCGGGAGGTTCCACACGGGGAAAGTCTCGAACTTGGCATAACCGGCGGCAACGCCGCGCTTGTGCTCGTGATAGAGCTGGGACAGGCAGGTGGCGAGCTTGCCGGAACCAGGGCCGGGGGCGGTCACCACGACGAGCGGGCGCGTGGTCTCCACGAACTCGTTCTTGCCGTAACCCTCCTCGCTCACGATAAGGTCGATATCGTGCGGGTACCCCTCGATCGGGTAGTGCAGCTTGCACGTAATGCCCAACATGTTGAGACGACGGCGGAACTGGTCGGCCGCAGGCTGGCCCGAGTACTGGGTCAGCACGACGGCGCCCACAAGGAAACCGCTGGACCGGAAGATGTCGGCCAGGCGCAGGACATCCTCGTCGTAGGTGATGCCGAGGTCGCCGCGGGCCTTGTTCTTCTCGATATGATTCGCGTTGATGGCAATGATGATCTCGACGTCGTCCGCAAGGCTCTTGAGCATGCGAAACTTGCTGTCGGGCTCGAAGCCGGGCAGCACGCGGCTTGCGTGGAAATCGTCGAACAGCTTGCCGCCGAACTCGAGGTAGAGCTTGCCGCCGAACTGGGCGATGCGTTCCTTGATGTGCTCGGCCTGGCTGGCGATGTACATATCGTTATCGAAACCCTGGCGCATGTGGCGGCTCCCTTTTTGTCATGGCGGTACCGAAACAGTCTAGCCGAGATTCGCGCGCATGCGGGGGCGGTCAGGGTTTCTTCACGCAAACGGCCCCGGCCGCGCGGTCTCATACACACGCGGCCGGGGCCGAACACTCATATGGGGAACGGCGCACGAGGCGCCCGCAGGGACGGCACCCTCCCTATCCCTATCGATCGAACTCCGCGAGAGCCTCGCCCAACAGGTCGAGACCCTTTTTGAGCACGTCCGGCTGGGCGCAGTACCCCAAACGGGCACCACAAGGCAGCTCGAAGCGGCTGCCAGGGACAAGCAAGACGCCACGCTCCTCGAGCAGACGCAAACAGAACGCCTCATCGTCCTCGGGGATATCCAGTCGGATGAACGATGTCGACACGCCCTTGGGAGCGACCCAGCTCACACGCGGCTGGGAATCAATCCACGACTGGGCGATCTCGCGATTGCCGAACACGATCTCACGGTTGCGGTCGAGGATCTTGTCGCGATGGCGCAGCGCGTAGGTCGCGAGCGCGTCGTTGAACACGCCTCCGCAAATCATGGTGTAATCGCGATAGGTGCGAATGGCGTCCGAGACCTCATCATCGGCGATCACCCAGCCGCAGCGGGCGGCGGGCACCGAATAGGTCTTGGACACGGAATTGGTGACGATCGAGCGATCGTACACATCGGTCATCGACTTGAATCCCTCGGTGTTCTCGAGCGGCAGATACACCTCGTCGCACAGGACGTAGGCACCCACGCTGTCGGCGATCTCCGCAATCTGCTCGAGCATCTTGGCGTCGAGCACCGCACCCACCGGATTGGAGGCGTTGTTGATGCAGATGAGGCGCGTGTTAGGGCGAACCAGCTCGCGCAGCTCGTCGATGTCGGGCATCCAGCCGAGCTCCTCGTGAATCTGCCAATACTCGACCTCGGCGCCAAGCGTGCGGGGGATCTCGTAAAGCGGGGCGTAGGTGGGCCATTCGGCGATCACATGGTCGCCGGGACGCACCACCGCCATGAGCGCGTTCAAGTTCGCACCGGTGCATCCGTTCGTCTGAAGAATGTTCCGATGCTCGACCTTGCGGTCATAGAGCTTGGCGACCTCGTCCTTGAACTCGGGCGAGCCCTCGATCCAACCGTAGTTCATCTTCTGCGCATCGAGCATCTCGTAAAACGAGGCGCCCTCCTGACCGTCGAGCGCGCGCAGCTCCCCCATGGTGAGCGACGAGATAGTCGACTGGGCGATATCCCAGGTCGCGTCCATCTCGTGAACGTTCAGCCAATCCTCGACTCCGATAACCGGAATGTCCATAGCAGGCTCCTTTTTCTCAACTCATGAACCTATGAACCCATATGGGTCCGCACCGTCGCCGTTGACGGCGCGGACGGGGCGCCGACGCGAGAGCGCGTCCGCCCCGTCCTGCGAGGGCCCGCTAGAAAACAGCAATAATGCCGGCGGCAGTCAACGGGATCGACACGACGGCGAGCACGGCGAACACGGCGATGAAAACCCAATCGCGCTTGGTCAGGCTCTCCCCCGCCTCATGACGGGCCTTCTTATAGAAGAAGAAGCCGGGAAGGTAGCCAAGGCAGGCAAGCAGGAGGAAGCCCCAACCTGTCATGAGAACGCCCACGACCTGGAAGGCAAGTGCAATTACACCGAATGCCATCTGCATGGGCTCGCTGCGCTCGCGGGAGAGCTTGATCTGGTACGCCGCAGCATAGGCCCACGTAATGGCGATGGTCACCGTGCACATAGAGATGGCGAAGGTGTACGCATCGGCGGCGAACGTCGCCACGATGATAAAGACCTCGGTAAGGACGCCGACGATGAGCAGGGCCATCTGCGGCGCTCCCTTTGCATTCATCTTGTTCCAAGACACGGGCAGCAGGTGATGCTCGCTCATCATCGAGGAGGTCTCGGCGGGAAGCATGGTGAAGGAAAGCCAGGAGCCGCAAACGGAGATGATGATGGCCCAGGAAATGAAGGCGCCGCCCCAACCGGGAGCCATGTACTCGAAGACAGAGATGGTGGCAGGCTTGGGAGCCGCGATGAGGTCGGCGTAATCCATGACACCGTAGGGAATGATGGAGGCGCCGATGTAGAGGGCGAGCAGTACGCCGAGACCGAAAACGGTGGCGCTGCCGACCTCGCTGCGACGACGAGCACGACCGGACATGACGGAAGCACCCTCGACACCGATAAACGCCCACATGAGGATCAGGACACACTGGACGATCTGGTTGGCAACGCCGCCGAGGCCGGTGCCATTGGCGGCAAGCACAGTGGCATTGCGCTCGACGGTACCCCAGAAATCAGCGGTGAACAGGCCCGCGTTGAAACTGAAGATGGCAAAGGCAATGAACACGAGAATGGACGCGATCTTCACGACCATCACGACGGCGTTGAGGAACGCAGCGCTCTCGACACCGCGGATGACCAGGAACGTGATGGCCCACAAAACGAGCGAGACGATGATGACGCCGCCGACGGCGGGATTACCGGTCACGGGATCGGAGAAGACGCCGGGCAGAAGGCCACCCAGGCAGTAATCGCTGCCGAGTACCTGCGCGACCATCGTGCCGAAGCCGACGTTGCCGAGCCAGGCGGACAGCCAATAGCCCCAACCGGAGACGAATCCGTGGAACGGACCGAAGCCCTCCTCGGCGTACGCGCAGATACCGTCAAGGTCGGGTCGCTTGGCACCCACATTGGAAATGGACAACGCCAGGAACAGGAAGCCGGCGCCGCAAATGAGCCAAGCGAGCAGAGCCGCACCAGGCGAGGCGACATTGGCGAGCTGGCCGGTCAGGGCAAAAACGCCCGAACCGATGCAGGACGAGACGACGAGGCCGATCAGGCCAAAGTAACCGACACCGTTCGGGTTGTCGACATGCGTGTCATGAGACATAAGTACCCCAATTATTAGACACAGCGGGAGCATTCCCGCAACTTATAAGGACATGTGTAGCCGTTTTTTAGACCGGTAAAGAAGTGCCCCCCTCCGCGCACGGATACGGAAGGGGGCTGAAAGGTAGGTCGCAACCGGGACGCCTAATGCCGAGCCGGCTGGACGACTCAAAAACAGCGGGGCGTCATTTCGAAAACACCGATAGACGCCCGGACCGCGTTGCGCCTGGAAGGCGCTTAGATCATGACGCAGGCGATGGTCAGGATGACCGCGCAGACGATGGTCAGCACCACGATGAGCTTGAGGGCGAACTTGAGCCAGGTCGTCCACTCAACCTTGGCCAGGGCGAGACCGCCCATGATGGCGCCGGAGGTGGGGGTGAACAGGTTCACGACACCGATGGCGGCGGAGAAGATCATAACCATGACCTCAGGAGCGAAACCGAGCTCAGCGGCCAGGGGCCCCATGATGGGCATGGACACGGTGGCCATACCGGAGGTCGAAGGAATGAGGAAGGACAGGCCGAAGTAGACCAGGAAGCTCATGGGAGCGAAGATCACACCGGACAGGCCGGCGAGCGCGTTGGCGGCAGCGTCGAGGACGTAGACGTCGAGGCCGGTGGCAGCCATGAGGACGGAGATACCACGGGCGAGGGCGATGATCAGAACGACGGACATCATGTCGGCTGCGCCGGTGATGAAGGTGTCGACGATCTTCTTCTCAGACAGGCCACCCACGATACCGATGACGATGGCCATCACGAAGAACCACGTGGAGGCCTCATCGAAGTACCACTGGCCGATGGGCAGACCGGTGATGACGGCGGACCAAGCCTGGGTGATGACGTTGCCCTCGGCATCGTACACGCCGTTGTCGAAGAAGCCAGCCACGCCGGCGTTAAGGTCGGCGAGCGGGATGAAGCCAACGATCATGACTGCGAAGGTGAAGGTGAAGATGCCCAGGACGGCCTTCTGGCGACCAGTGAGCTTGACGTCCTTGGTGACCTCAGCGGCGGCAGCGCCGTGGGCCTCCTCGGCGTCCTTGAGCTCCTGCATGGACAGGATGGTGGAACCCTTGTCAGCCTTGACCTTCTTGGCGTAGTTCATCACGAAAGCGATGGAGATCAGGGTGGTCACAGCCCACAGAACGAGGCCGAGGCCGATGATGATGGTCTGGTTGACCTCGATGCCGACGCCGGTGAGGGCGTCAACGGCGGCACCGACGGCGAACGGGTTGACCGTGGAGCCAAGGCAGCCGCAGCCAGCGCCGAGCAGGACGGTGGCGGCGCCGACCAGCGGGTCAAAGCCGGCGGCCATCATGGTGGCGGCGAGCAGGGCGTAGAACGGCACGGTCTCCTCGCACATACCATAGGTGGTACCACCGAGGGAGAAGATGAGCATCAGGACGGGGACCAGCATGATCTCGCGGCCATGGAGCTTCTTGACCAGAACGGCAATGCCGTTATCCAGGGCGCCGGTCTCGGTCATCATGCCGAGGAAGCCGCCGAGAATCATAACGAACAGGCAGACGGGCAGAGCGTCTGCGAAGCCCTTCACCGGGGCGGTGAAGAAGTCGCTCGGACGAGCAGCGGTAACGGCGCCGCCAGACGTACCGGAAATGACGACGGTGATAACCGCAACGATAGCCAACAGGAGCAGAAGAATGGTGAACGATGAAGGCATGCCGCGCTTTTTCTTAGCGGTCTCAGTCATTGTTCTCATCCCCCCTTCTTTAACACGTGTCATTGATCTTGCTTACGCGGCCTTTCCGTGCCGTGCGCACCGCATGGGCAAGATTGTTACCAAGGAACCGCTCGGAGCGCGCAGCGATGCGCTCCGAGCGGACCGACAAATCGCTCTTACTTGAGCGTGGCGTACATAATCGCCTTGATGGTGTGCATGCGGTTCTCGGCCTCGTCGAAGACCTTGGACTGCTTGGACTCGAAGACGGCGTCCTCGACCTCCATCTCGGTGACACCGAACTTCTCGGCGATGTCCTTGCCGATGGTGGTGTTGGTGTCGTGGAAGGCCGGCAGGCAGTGCAGGAAGATCGCGGAAGGATCGGCCATGGCCATGAGCTCGGTGGTGACGCGGTAGTCCTGGAGCTGGTTGATGCGCTCGGTCCAGACCTCGTCGGGCTCGCCCATGGAGACCCAAACGTCGGTGTAGATGACGTGAGCACCGGTGCAGGCGTCCTTCACGTCGGAGGTCAGCTTAATGGTGCAGCCGTTCTCCTCGGCGATGGGCTTGCAGGCCTCGATGACGTCGTCAGCGGGCATGCACTCCTGCGGGCCGCAGGCCACGAAGTTCATGCCGAGCTTGGCGCAAACGACCATGAGGGAGCGAGCGACGTTGTTCTTGCAGTCGCCCATGAAGACGAGGGTCTTGCCCTTGATGTCGTAGTTGAAGTTCTCCTGAACGGTCAGGATGTCGGCGAGCATCTGGGTGGGGTGCCACAGGTCGGTCAGGCCGTTCCACACCGGAACGCCGGACTTGGCGGCGAGCTCCTCGACGTCGGCCTGGTCGAAGCCACGGAACTCGATGCCGTCATACATACGGCCGAGAACGCGGGCGGTGTCCTCGATGGACTCCTTCTTACCCATCTGGGACGAACCGGGATCGAGGTAGGTGACGCCCATGCCGAGGTCCATGGCGCCAACCTCGAAGGCGCAGCGGGTGCGCGTGGAGGTCTTCTGGAACAGCAGGACGATATTCTTGCCCTCGAGGTAACGGTGCGGGGTGCCCGCGCGCTTGAGGTCCTTGAAGTTCTTGGAGAGCTTCAGCATGTACTCGATCTCCTCGGTGGTGAAGTCGAGGAGGCGCAGGAAGCTGCGACCGGAGAGATTAACGCCCATGTGGGCTCCTTTCATACATATGAATAGGTCATGCGGATGCCCAATGCACCCGCATCGAAGTACGACGGCGCACCGGAGCCGATGCGCCGCCGAAGAAGATGCTTAGAGATCCTCACGCCAGAAAGGCATGCTCATGCAGCGCGGGCCGCCACGGCCACGGGACAGCTCAGCGGAGGGAACGACCAGGAGATCCAGGCCCTCCTTGTAGAGCACGTCGTTGGTGACGGTGTTGCGGGCGTACACGCAGATCTTGCCGGGGGCAACAGCCAGCGTGTTGGAACCGTCGTTCCACTGCTCGCGAGCAGCAGCGATCGGGTCGCCGCCACCGCAGGGGATCAGCTTGATCTGATCAACGCCGGTAGCATCCTCGAGGATGTGCTCGAGCGTGTCGACCATTTCCTTGATGTTGACCTCGCCGGGGTTATTGCCCGGGGTCAGCTCGTACACCTTGAGGGTGCCCATGATGGCCGGGTGGATAGTGAACTTATCCACGTCGATCTGGGTGAAGACGGTGTCGAGGTGCATCATGGCGCGGTTGTTCGGGATGTCGAAGGCGAGGATGCGATCGACCTTGGAGTCGCTGTTCCAGAAGATGTTCTGGGCCATGACGTCGATGGCGGCAGCCTGGGTGCGCTGGGAGATGCCCACGGCCAAGGTGTGCTCGTTGATGTTGAGCACGTCGCCACCCTCGGTGTGGTAAGCGGCGTCGCGGCGGAAGTACAGGGAGACGTCCTTGTAGTCCGGGTGATACTTGAAGATGTACTTGCCGTACAGGGTCTCGCGGTTGCGGGTGACGGAGTACATACGGTTCAGGCAGACACCGTTGCCGACGACCGCGAACGGGTCACGGGTGAAGTACAGGTTGGGCATCGGGTCGATGATGAGATCGGACTCGGACTCGGTGTTGACCAGGGAGTCAAGCGTGGTGGAGCTCACGAGCGGCATCTCGATCTCGGCCTTGGTGAGACCGGCCATCGTCTTCTGGACGAACTCGAGGTTATCCTTGATGGAATCGAGCTTCTCGCGGACGACCCTGGGCATCTCCTGGCCCTTGATGCCGGCCTCGGCGATGTACTGATCCAGGAACTCCTGGCGTGCATCGGGGTTCAGGTCGAAGACCTCGGCAACGAGCTTCTCAAGATAGAGAACCTCGACACCCTGGTCGCGCAGGATCTGGGCAAAGGTGTCGTGCTCCTCCTGAGCAACCTCGAGGAAAGGAACGTCGTCAAAGAGCAGGCGCTCCAGCTCGAACGGCGGCAGATTCAGAAGCTCCTCGCCGGGCCTGTGCAGGCAGACCTTTTTGAGCTGTCCGATTTCGCTCGGGACATGCAAGCCTTTCGTCATTGCCTCCTACCTTTCTTTTCTGGAACCGCATGTGCGATTCCGGTTCAAGCCCCTCGCGGGGCTCCGTTCAACAGTTACCGTTATATCCAAATTTCAGAGAGGGATACACGAGAACGCCAAACGGACGATATTGAGGAGTGAACGGTATATCTCGATCAATCTCCCAGTTGGCTGCTTTTATCTAATAAAGCGTTTTACGTGCGTAAATATCGTTCCTGGCGGAGCTTGCCATGAGGGATAAATGAATAAGAACATACTCAATATTGCATATTTTCGTACTTGTTCTGCATATTGGGAAGTAGCTGGCCTGGGATTTTGCACTGGTAATCAATATGCAGTGCCTGAAAAGATTTATTCAGAATTCTTCCCATAGGGACCGTTTAGCCGCCGAATCCTACCGTCCGCCCCACCCGCGTGTCATCGGCCTGACGATCGCGACGGCCGCGCATGCAACGGACATGAGACATCCTGTGGCCCCGATGAAGGGCATAATGACCGAAATCGACCTGAACGGCATGTGCTTGATGCGTTGCACGACCTTTGCACGCCAGAAGAATCCCCGCTTCCGCTATCATGGGTAAGATTGACGCTCAAAGCGTCCCTGTGTTCGATTCGTCTGCAACGGTGGTGCCCTACTTATGGAGCAAGCGATGCCATACATATATGTGGCTGCCGCGGCCTTCATCGCCACGTACCTGTGCGTGCCGCTCACCAAGCGGCTGGCGCACCGACTCGGCGCGATCGACTACCCCTCTAAGCGCCGCATCAACACCAAGCCCATCCCCCGTCTGGGCGGACTCGCCATGTTCGCAGGACTCTGCGTCGCACTCATCGTCGAGATAGCGGGCATCAAAATCTTGGGTTGGCCCCCCATCCTCATCCCTCACCCCAGCATGAGCATCAGCTACCCGATCCTGGGCCTGTCCTTCCTCGTGATCGTGATCACGGGCGCCGTCGACGACGTGCACTCGCTCAGTCCGCGCAGCAAACTCCTCGGACAGATCCTCTCCGCCTGCATCGCCGCCGCCGGCGGCCTGCTCATCGGCCGCGTGGTCAATCCGTTCGCCCCGGGCACCTATATCGAGCTCGGCCTCATCGCCTACCCCATCACCGTCATCTATCTCGTGGCCTTCACGAACATCATCAACCTCATCGATGGTCTGGACGGCCTGGCCGCCGGCATTTCGGGCATCGCGTCGCTTTCCATGTTCTCGTTCGCCGTGCTCTCCGGCCGCCTCGATGCAGCCGCGCTGTCCATCGCGCTGTTCGGCGCCTGCCTCGCCTTTTTGCGCTACAACTTCTACCCCGCATCGATTTTCATGGGCGACTCGGGATCGCTGCTTCTCGGCTTTGGACTGGGGACCATCTCGCTTCTCAACGTAAGCCGCACCGCCGCGCTCACCTCCCTCATCATCCCGCTCATCGTGGCGGGCGTGCCCATCCTCGACACGCTCTCGGCGATCGTCCGCCGCAAACGCGCCCACGTGAGCATCGGGCAGGCGGACACGGGCCACATCCACCACCGTCTCATACATGAGGGCTACGACCAGCGTCAGGCGGTGCTGCTGATCTACGCATGGTGTCTGCTCCTATCGCTCGGCGCCGTTGTGATCAACCAGGTGAGCGTAAGCTGGCGCGTCGCCATCTTCCTGGTGCTACTCGCCTGCTCCGCACTGTTCGCCACCAGGCTCCACCTGTTCGAACCCGTCCTGCGCCACCACTACAACCCCAAGACGCAACAGGACGAGATCGTGACCCCCGACGACCCGGCCTTCGCCGCCGAGGAGCGAGCCGCAGCCGAGGTGCGAGAAGAGCGCCTCGAGCACCTTGAACACCTCATCCCCGGAAAATCGCCCAAGAGCACCGATTCCCACAAGTAGACGAACGGCATCGCCCGAGCGCACATGCCTCGCGGCACGCACGATCAGCAAAGGAGAAGTCATGCCCAACGAGCTCAGCTACGAGGTCAGCCTCGAACGCAGCAATCAAATCCGCGCCGACCTGCCGCAGCACCCCGAGAAATACACCATGCTCACCGGCGATCGCCCCACCGGCCGCCTGCACTTGGGCCACTACTTTGGCACCCTCAAAAGCCGCGTCGAGCTGCAGGAGCTGGGCGTCCACACAAACGTGCTCATCGCCGACTACCAGGTCATCACCGACCGCGACAGCACGGACAACATCCAGGACAACGTCTACAACATGGTCATCGACTACCTGGCATGCGGCCTGGACCCCGACAAGACCATGATTTACACGCACTCCGCGGTTCCCGCTTGCAACCAGCTCATGCTGCCGTTCCTCTCCCTCGTCTCAGAGGCCCTGCTCCAGCGCAACCCCACGGTCAAGGCGGAGATGGAGGCCAGCGGACACGAGCTCACCGGCCTGCTTCTCACCTACCCCGTGCACCAGGCCTGCGACATCCTGTTCTGCAAGGGCAACGTCGTGCCCGTCGGTCGTGACCAGCTGCCCCACATCGAACTCACCCGTACCATCGCCCGTAAGTTCAACAACCGCTACGGCAACGTCTTCCCCGAGGTCGACGCTTTGCTGTCCGATACTCCGCTGCTCCCCGGCCTCGACGGCCGCAAGATGAGCAAGTCTTACGGCAACGCCATCAACATCTCGATGACGGCCGAGGAGACCGCTAAGCGCATCAAGAAGAGCCAGACCGACGGTGAGCGCATGATCACGTTCGATCCGGAGGCGCGCCCCGGCGTATCCGGCCTGCTCTCCACCGCCGCGATCTGCACCGGCCGTTCCGAGGTCGAGATCGCCGAAGAGATCGGCATGGGCGGCTCCGGCCAGCTCAAGAAGTACGTCACCGAGAGCGTGAACGAGTACTTCGCCCCCATCCGCGCCCGCCGCGAGGAACTGGTCCAGGATATGGACTACGTCAAGGACGTCCTGCGCGAGGGCAATCGCCGTGCCAACGAGGTCGCCGAGGCGACGCTCGCCGAGGTGCGCGAAGCCATGGGAATGGTGTACTAAGCCATCCGCCCCGCGCACGCGCGCGGCGTCACGCGAATGGGCCATCTTCACGTGTCCGCGCCTTCGACATAGCCAAGGTCTTACGAGGTGGGCGATAATAAGCCCGCCTCGTTTTTTTACGTTGTATGGGGGATTGCATGTACCGACTTGTTGCCAGCGATATGGATGAGACGTTTCTCGATGCCGACCACGCCATCCCGGCGTCCAATCTCCGAGCACTCAAACGCATGAGGGAGCTCGGTGTGCTGTTCGTCCCTTCGAGCGGGCGATGGTATTCCTCGATCATGGACAACTTCTCGGGAGAGGCCCGCGAGCTGATCGAAGACGGCTACGTGCTCTCCTACAATGGCGGCTTCATCAACCGCGTGGGAGACCCCACCCCGCTCACCACCTGCGGCCTTTCCAACGAATGCGCGAACGCGATCTATGCAAAGGGACTCGAACTCGGACTCTGCATGCACGTCAACGTCGCCGACGGCCACGTCTTCGTGAATGACGCGACCGCACGTGAGCGCGACTATCTGGAATCGATCACCGGGGTCACTCATTTTCGCGGATCCGATCATCCCGACCTCTCATTCCTCGAAGGCCGTGGCATCGTGAAGATCCTGTATGTCGACTGGGACTTCGATGCGCTGCAGGAATTGGGCCGCGAGCTCGCACCGATGGCTGAGCGCCTCGGCGTTGACATCACCTTCTCCTCCAAGCGCTACCTCGAACTCATGCCCGCAGGCGTTGACAAAGGGACGGGGCTCGCGCGCCTTGCCGATATGTTGGGAATCCCGATGTCCGAGGTCATCGCCGTTGGTGATTCCGCAAACGACCTCTCCATGATCAAGGCGGCGGGACTGGGCGTCGGCGTGGCGAACGTCACCGACGACGTGCGGCCGTATTGCGATGTCGTCCTTGAAACGGCTGGGACCGACGGCGCGTTCTCCGAACTCGTCGAGCGATTCCTCGAGCCCTAACGACCACATGTCACCGTGTTTTTCTATTTGTAACCTTTGGCTAACTTATGGAGAGGCCATGTACTCGTCGGTCTGCGACTTTGGTCTCAGAGAATTAGCTATAGTTAACTCAACGAAGGCACAGGCGAATTAAAGACCTTCGACACGAACGTTGCGCCTTCCCTCCCCTCGCGCAACACCTCTTTGGAAAGGCGCCCCGCACATGTGGGGCGCCTTTCTTGGCTACAATGGCGATATCGATTGAAAGTGAGGGTGGCATGGCAGACCGGGGCACCGACGGATTCTTCAACCGCGTATACGACATGGTGCGCCAGGTGCCCTGCGGCATGGTTGCCACATATGGTCAGATCGCCAAGCTCGTTGGTGAACCCCGTCGAGCCCGATACGTGGGATACGCCCTGCACGTCAATCCGGAACCCGGCACCATCCCCTGTCATCGCATCGTATTCGCCGACGGACGCCTCGCAGAGGGGTTCGCCTTCGGTGGGCCCGAAGCGCAGCGCAAACTGCTCGAGGACGAAGGCGTTGCCTTCCTCGCCAACGGACATGTCGACCTGCAGGCCTCTCGCTGGCCCGCAGGCCTGGCATGACAAGGGGAGCCGACAGCGCCCCTTCCCGTTTTGGATCCTTGGCAGGCAACCCAATCAGACGGTCGCCTCGAGTGCATCCTCTGCACGGTCGACCGTGCTTCTGGCCTTGGCACCCTGTTTAAACCACAAGCGCAGGTCCTCGAGGGTGCTGCCCGCTGCATACACCTTGATTTTTCGACCGCCCTTCGTAGTCACCGTGCAGCGGTCGCCGCTCTCGCTGTCCTCGTGCGCCGTGACCTTCTTGAGGTAATCGCGGCGGAACACCACGACGCGGGCGTTGCTGATCTCGATGAACCAATCGTCGTCGACAAGTGAAGTGCCCGTGGCACCTCGGCTTGCCATCTCCTCGGCAAAGGAGAAACCGAGTTCGCGCTCCTGCCTGCTGATCTCGTAGATACCACGGGCGGGCATGCTGAGCATGAGCAGAGGCAAGAGTCCCCCTATGAACAGGAAGAGAAACGGGACGAGCAAGAGCAGACGAGCACCGGCATCGGTGAAAACAGCCATGAAGGCGATCACGAGCGAGAAGACGAGCGCCATGCCGTTGAAAACAATCGTCAACGGCTTGATGGCAGACCAACACAGGCCCGCCTTGGTCATGGGACCGTCGACGGCGTCCGAGACTTCGATGCCCTCTTCCTCCAGACGGGCGAGGAGGTTGAGCGAGCACACCCCCTCGAGGCTTATCGAGCAGAGCTTTCGATCGCCCTCGAACAGGTCGATCCTCATCATCTGCGTGTGAAGCGTTGCACGGGTGATGTTGTCGAACGTCGACTCCTTGCGGACGCCAAAGGCGTTACGCGAGAGAATTCGTTCACCGTCCACGTCGATGCGCGGGATGCTCAGCAGGGCCCAGATGGCCATGCCCGCAAGTGCCATGGCGTGGCCGAACCACACAAGCTCGTGGTCCCACTCGCCTAGCGAAACGCCCTGCCAGACGTAAACACCCAACATGAGCAGCTCGAACGCGACCGCGCAGCAGGCAATGATCGTGCGGATGGCAGCGGGCATGCGCACCGTGAAGCGATCGAGGCTGTCCGTCGCCTCGCTGCGCTCGCGCGCGCCGCGGCGGGCGACCCATGCGATGAGGGGCCCGACGATGAACACGGTCATGCCCACGCGCAGAATGGATTCGAACAGATTACTCATAGGGGCCACCGCCTCGGGCTCTGGAGATTAACTGCAGGAAACGCTACCAGAACGATGGGATGCGCACAACGTAAGGAGCCGCGTATCGGCAAGCGGCGGCATCGCAATCGCCCGGCGAACAGATGATGATCGGCGCCGGGCCAGACGAATTAAACAAAAGGGTGGTCGACGGCGCCCTCGCAGGCGCACCGTCGACCACCCTTCACGTCGCAGCGACCCTACGAGCCGTCCGAAACGAAACGCACTCCGCCAGAGCGCTACCCAATCTTGCGGATGCTCGGGATCGCCCAGGTGATGCCTGCTAGGATCACCATTGCAGCACCGATGAGCACGAAGCACGCGCTTACGCCGATGGCGTCCGCGAACAAGGTCGATGCGACGAGCCCCACGGGCATGGCCCAGCTGCAGACCGCTCCGTACAGGCCGAAGACGCGGCCCATGCACTCGGGATCGACGCGCTCCTGCATGAGCGCCATCTGCGGCGCGCTGTACAGCGGACTCGAGACCCCCATCGCGAACGTAAGCCCCAGAAACACAACGAGCGCGGAAGGGGGCACGAGGCCGCCCGCGAGCGTGCCCGCTCCGAAGAGGCCGATGGCCAGCGTGCACGAAAGCGCGCGGTTCTTAAGGCCACCCGTCGCCCCGATCCAGCCGCTCGCCGCGATCATGCCGACCGAGAACGCGATCTCCGCGATAGCCGACTGCGCAGTGGTGCCCCCAAAATGGTCGAACACCATGAGCGGGAACAGCGCGGATATGGGCGAGAACAGGACCGAGAAGGCGAAGCCGATCCAGAGCATGGCGAACAGACCGTGATGGCGTTTGAGCTCGCGGTACCCGTTGGCCGTCTCCAATAGGAAGGCACGCACCGCGTGGTGCGACGCCTCGGCGTTCTCCTCGGGCGTATGGCGCTCGGGCGCCGGCGTCTTGATGCCGGAGGTCGCCACCGCGATGCTCGCGAGCACCGCGCCGGCGACATCGAGCGCGATCATGAAGGTCAGACCAAACGCCGGGTAGACCACCGCGGCGATGGCGTTGCCGATGATATAGCTACCCGACTGCATGAACTGCAGCATGCCCGCCAGCTTGCCGAGCACCTCGGGCGGGGCGATGAGCGGTGTGAGCGCGTTGAAGGCGGGCGTATGGAGCGTGCTACCCAGCGCACGGACGAACAGCACCGCCGCCACAACGGCGACAGAGAGGTCGCCCCGAAGCGAGCCGAAGACAAGCGTGAGGCTCACGGCCGCGATGAAGAGATCGGCGCCGATCATGAGACGCTTGATGGACGTGCGGTCCACGATGGTGCCCGCGAAGGCGCCGAGGAGCGCCATGGGCAAGAAGGCCGCGAGGCTCACGAACGACAGGGCGCTCGCGGAGCCGGTGGTGAGGGTGACGTGCCAGATGAGACCCATCTGCAGAATGGAGCTCGTGAGCACGGAGAAGAACTCGCCGATCCAGACGATGGCGAGCGAGCGCTTCCAAGAAGCGCAGGGATTCGGTTGTGTCATGGAATAATCCTTTGATGCGATCGGTGGTATGCAGCGAAGTACCGGTCGCTCACGCGACCGTGGCTAGAGCCAAATCCTCATGGAAGCAAGCATGGTGCAGCTCCCCTTTCCAAATCTCGAGGTAAACCTTCAGCCGTGAGTGGGGACTATTGTAGGGACTTGCGAGCCGAGATGCAACAGGAAGACCTCTACGGAGCGTAGATGCCGGGCGCCCCGAACCACTTATGCCATGAGAGACGGCATCCGATTCTTCTTGACTTGGTCTCAATGTGATATCACAATGCAATCAGTAGTCGCACGGACTGCTCGGGGATTCGTCTCCTCCCCATCGCAATCTGGAGGCGGCGCCGGGGCCGTCACGCAAACGCCAGCGCAGTCGTGAAAGGAACTCACAATGAGCGTGGAAAAGCAACTCAAGGCCACGTCGGGCTATGGCATGCTCGCCGCCGTCATCGCGGCGCTGCTCGCCATCGTCGGCCTCTTCATCTGGAGCGTCGCGGGGCTAGCCGGAACGCCGGACGGCGTCGACGCGCCGGCCGCCTACGGCTGGGGTCTAGGGCTCAGCATCGTATCCTTTTGTTTTTGGTTCCTGCCGCTGAACGGCTTCTTCTCACTGCAGCCCGGTCAGGCGCGCGTGTGCATCCTCTTTGGCAAGTACGTGGGTACCGTGCGTGACGAGGGCTTTTTCTGGGCAAATCCGTTCTTTAGCAAGAGCATGGGCGTGAGCGGCGCCTCCGAGGACGCCATGGCCGCAGCCGCCGCAAAGGCAAGTCTTTCCCTGAGCGAGAGCGTCAAAGCGGCGAGCAACGCCGCCAAAGGCCTGTCCACCACCATCTCCACCCGCGTGCGCACCCTGAACGGCGAGCGCCTGAAGGTCAACGACAAGATGGGCAACCCCATCGAAATCGCCACCGTCGTGGTGTGGCACGTGGCCGACACCGCCAAGGCCCTGTTCGACGTGGACGACTACCAGAGCTACGTGGCCATGCAGGCCGAGACGGCGCTCCGCCACGTGGCCAGCGTGTACGCCTACGACCACTTGGAAGACGAATCCGACGCCGCCGGCGCCATCACCCTGCGCGCCAACGTCGAGGAGGTCTCCGAGGCCCTGCGCCGCGAACTCGCCTCACGTCTGGCCCCCGCCGGCGTGGAGGTGGACGACGCCCGCCTCACGCACCTCGCCTACTCCCCCGAGATCGCCCAGGCGATGCTGCGTCGCCAGCAGGCCGAGGCCGTCATCGCCGCACGCAAGAAAATCGTCGAGGGCGCCGTCTCCATGGTCGACATGGCCGTTAAGGAGATGGCCGCGGGTGGCACCATCGAGCTGGACGACGAGCGCAAGGCGCAGATGGCCAGCAACCTCATGGTGGTGCTCTGCGGTGAATCCGAGGCGCACCCGGTCCTGAACGCAGGCTCCCTGTACTAACCACCCAACCTCAGTTTAGGGACAGTCCCTAAACTGAGGTTTTCCAGCCACACGCACCTCAGCTCGATAAGAAAGCACGTCATGGCACGCAAGCAATACCCCCTTCGCATAGACCCCGCCGTATGGGAGGCCGTCCAACGCTGGGCCGACGATGAGATGCGCAGCGCCAACGGCCAGGTGGAGTGGATCTTGCGCGACGCCCTCAAGCGCGCGGGAAGACTGCCAAAGAAGGAAGGGCGCTCGCGCGACGCAAAGGAGAAACCGGAGGGCGATTCTACGCCGTAAGCGAACCAACCGTATGCAATCCCCTCGAAAGGAATCTGCTTTCGAGGGGATTGTTACATTTGTGGACGATAATGAACGCACCTGGGACAAGCTGCGGACGAGGAGACCAACATGGCCGCGAACATCCTGGTCGTCGAAGACGACGCCGACATCAACGAGATCATCTCCACCCAGCTCTCGCGAAATGGGCACACCTGCACGCAGGCGTTCTCCGGGACCGAGGCGCTCATGCGTCTCGACGCCGGCGGCGGCCCACTCCCCTATGACCTCGTCATATGCGACCTCATGCTCCCCGGGGCCACGGGCGAGCAAATCATCGACAGCGTGCGGGGAATCGATTCCGCGCTGCCCGTGATCGTCATATCGGCGAGGACCTCGACCGCCGACCGCGTTGAGCTGCTCAAGCTCGGTGCAGACGACTACCTCACCAAGCCATTCGACCTTGATGAGCTCGCAGCACGCGTCGAGGTGCAGCTCCGGCATAGGTCGAAGCAACGCGGACCACGCACGAACGAGAGCAGAACGTCGCACGAGAAAGCCAGCGGCACGCTCGTCTTTCGCGACTGGATGCTCGAACCCTCTTCACGTACCTTCTTGGTGGCAGGCTCCCCGCTTCAACTCACCCGCATCGAGTTCAACCTCCTCGAGGCCATGATGCGCCAGCCCAGGCGCGCCTTCTCGAAGCAGGATCTCTTTGAGGCGGCCTGGGGTGAACCCTATGCCGGCGATGACAGCACGGTCACGGTCCATATATCCAACATCCGCGCCAAGCTCAAGCCGTCGGGCACCGACGCGTACATAAAAACCGTCTGGGGCATCGGCTTCAGGCTCGACGAAGATAAACGCTAACCTACCAAGCCGAACTTTACCCTTTCTTTAGGGTTGCTTCGGACTTTATCAAGAGATGGACCGCATCCTTGTAATCAAGTTGATGCTGAACTGCAAGGAGGCACCATGAACATCATCGAAACCCATGCGCTCTCGCGCGTCTACGGCAAGAGGCGCGCTGTCGACAACCTCGACATGTGCGTCGCTGCCGGCGAAATATACGGATTCGTGGGCAAGAACGGCGCAGGCAAGTCGACCGCAATGAAGATGATCGCAGGACTCGTGCGCCCGACCTCGGGCTCCGTAGAACTCTTCGGTGCGCAGCGACGAGCGCGCGAGGGGTTCTCCCGCGTCGGCGCGCTCATCGAGGACCCCGGCATCCTACCCACGTTCTCCGCACTCGAGAACCTCATGTGCAAGGCGCTCGCCCTCGGCGTCGTCCGCCCCAATGCGCACTGTCGCGAACTACTGGAGCTTGTCGGCCTTGCCGACACGGGAAGCCTGCGCGTCAAGAAATTCTCCCTGGGCATGAAGCAGCGCCTGGGACTCGCGCTCGCGCTCGTGGGCGGACCGGACCTGCTCCTGCTCGACGAGCCATTCAACGGGCTGGACCCCGAATCGACGAGGGCCATGCGCGGCGCCCTTGTACGTCTCAACCGGGAACGGGGCGTGACCATGGTTATCTCAAGCCACGTCCTCGACCAACTCGACCGCATGGCGACGAGCTTCGGTGTGATCAGGTCGGGCCGCATGGTGCGCGAGCTCTCCATGGACGACCTGCATCGGGAGTGCGGCAACTCCATCCGCATTAGGACGAATGACCCCGCACGAACGCTCGCGATACTGGAGGAATCGCTGCCGGGGACGGCACTGCGCGCGGAGCCGGACGGGTCGATTCTTGCGAGCGCAGCCGTACGCCACGCCACCACGAGCTTCGGGGGCGCCGCTGTCGCCCCCATGGCGCCCTCCGCGGAGGACGTGGCAAGGGCCCTCAGCGAGCATGGCCTGCTCATCCTCGAGCTCAGCCACGTCGAACGCGACATCGAGGAGTACTTCGTCGAGCTGATGGGCGGGGCGGATGCTTAGTCCAGCGCCCCTCCCGAGCGTCTTTGCGCCGTCCGTGTTCATGCTCGCATGGCCGCCGACACTCGGCCGGCTCGCACCAGCCATCAACCTCCTCATCGATATCGCGCTCGTCGCGTTCCTCGTCTACATCCTCGTCGCCGCCCGGAAAGGCAGGTAAACCATGTTGAATCTCCTTCGCTCGGATCTCTATCGCTGCACACGCTTCCGCGGGTTACGCGGACCCCTGTGGCAGTATCTCTCCGTCGTCCTCGGCGTCGCGATCCTCGAGGTCGGGCTCAACGCCCTCATCATCTCTCAGGGACTCGGTGAGCTCGAAGCGATCAGCGTGCACGAATCCCTCGCCACGCCCTCAGTGTTTTTGGGCTGGTCCATGTTCGGATCCGTCTCCGTCGTGGGCTTGGCGAGCGCCTACGGCATGGTCGAGTGGATATTCGCCGATCTGAATGACGGCTATGTCAAATCGCTCGTCTCCTCGCTCGCCGGGCGCCTGTCATATTTCACGGAGAAGGTCGTGTTCTCGGGCATTTGGGCGGCCATGATGCTCATCGCGGGCATCGTGTGCCACCTCGTCTGCATGCAGCTGCTCCTCGCCCTTCCCCTGGGCCTCTCCTTCACCTCGTTCGACGGGGCGGCCGAGCTCGCGCTGTGGCTCCTCGGAGGCTGGCTCGCCGTGTGGGCGCTCACGGTGATCCCGCTTTCCGTCGTCCTGCTCTTCCGCAAGAAGCTGCCCGCCTACACCCTCACGTTCATCCTGATCATGGGCGTCGTCCCCGTCGCGCTCATGTTCGCGGCCAATATGGGGGCGCAAGCCGCTCCCGTGTTTGAGCCGCTGTTCTCCGCCCTCAACGGCATCGCGAACTGGATGCCGAGCATGGTCATTGCCGCCTTCAAGCTCGGCGCGGGAGCCATGTTCGATTCAGCGCAGACCTTGCCGCTCATCGGCGCCGTCCCCACGTGGCTGTGGGGTGCGTTGGCGGGCCTCATGTGGACCGCCATCGGCGGCGGCGCGTTTCTCCTCACCGCAAGCAGGCGAGACGTGTAATCCGGGCGCTCGATGAGTCGCCGCTCAGGCCCGCCCTCGAGTCCATACCGAGACGACGACGAAACCCGACTATCCTATCTTTAAGCTCCCCGCCGCCCACCTGCTCGTCAGGGGGCGGCACGACATCAAGGAGGCACCGTGTCCCCAGGCGCACTCGCCGTACTCATGCTCGTCATCGGCGTTCTCGCGGGCGCGCTCATCACGACTGCGGCATATGCACCCGAGCTCCGCCGAATCTCGCGACTGTTCGACGCGCGTCGGGACGGCAGCGCGTCCGCCAACGCCCGAGTCACCGTCGGCGCGCACGCCCCCGGGGTCGCCGAACTCGCCGAAGCGATCAACCGGGAGCTCGATTGCGCCATGCGCTCGCATATAGACGGCATGAGAGCCCAGCGGGACTTCCAACGCGACCTCTCCGCGCTCTCGCACGACATACGGACCCCGCTCACCGGGGCAAAGGGCTACCTGCAGCTCGCCGCAGACGAGGCGGACCCCGCGCTCAAACGGCGGCGCATCGACGCCGCGGTTGAGCGCATCAACCGGACCTCCGAGCTCCTTGACGCGCTCTTCTCCTACACCAAGGCGAGCGACCCCGACCTCGTTCTCAATGCCGAGCCCATCGACGTGCGCGAAATCGTCGAGCAATGCCTGCTCGGCCACTATCCGGATTTCGAACGGCTCGGATGGGAGCCGGTCGTAACGGGGACCGGAGCTCCGCGCATCACGGAGGCCGACCGGCAGGCGATGGGGCGCATCGTGGAGAACCTCGTCGCGAACGCGCTGAGGCATGGCAGCGGCGCACCCGAGCTCCGCATCGCGACGGCGCCCGAACAGACCATCCTCTCCATCTCGAACCCTATCGACCGTCCCGATGAGCTGGATGTGGAGCATCTCTTCGATCGGTTCTACAGGGCAGACTCCGCACGGCGCGGCGGGGGATCGGGACTCGGCCTGGCGACGTCCGCGAAGCTGGCCGAGGCCATGGGGATGTCCCTCGAGGCGAAGGTTGATCGCGGCCGCCTCACCATCGAGCTCCGAAGCAACCAAAGCCGATGAACAATGTGAACTGTAAAACCCGCAGCTCAGAAGCGTGTATAAAGCCTTTTGGCAGCGCGATCTGACCCCTCGGGAACGCGGTATAAAGACCTTTGATGGTACGATTTGCCCGTCAATGCCATGGTGACTTTCGACAAGGGTCACCCCGATCCGCAAGGAGCAAGCGCATGGAGCTGGGCTCTCACATCAAGGAACATCGCACGGAGCTCGGACTGTCCCAGGACGACCTGGCGGAGCGCATCTACGTGTCGCGCCAGACCATCAGCAACTGGGAGTGCGGCCGCACGTATCCTGACGTCCAGAGCCTACTCTTGCTTTCCAACGTGTTCGGGGTGACCGTGGACTCCCTCATCAAAGGAGATGTGGAAACCATGGCACAGGTAATGAACGAAGCGGTCAAGAAGTACAACGCCCTTTCCACGATCACGGTCGTGAGCGCGGTCGTGTTCCTGGGGCTGAGCGCATGGGCGGCGTTCCAGTTCGAATGGGGCTGGGGCGCCCACATCGCGCCCACCGCGGCGTTCGCCGCCGTGGCGCTCGTCGTGATGCTCGTTGCGTTCGTGTATATGGAGCGCATGAAGAAGCAGCACGACCTCGTCACGTACCGCGAGGTGCTGGCGTTCAGCCGCGGCGAGCAGGTCGAGCGCGACACGCTCGAGGGACACCGCGAGCGCGAGATGAACCCCTGGGTCAAGGGCGCGCGCAGCGGCGTGCAGATCATCCTCGGCGCGATCGCCGGCGGCATGGTTGGCGTCGGCATCGGCATGCTCGCCAAGATGTTGAGCTAGGGGCATTCTTCACGCATGCCGAAGCGGCGAGGAAGTTAGACGACCTCGCCGCTTCGGCATAGCCGGGGGCCTCGATTTGGAGGCAGGCGCTCGATTGAGGTTGCGCTGAATTGAAGCCTCGTGAGGCAATCGGCGCAGAGACTTCTTTCCAAGGGAGGCGGGCATGAGCGCGAGCTTGGGCAAGACGGCAGGCGCCGCAATAGCGACCGGCGCTATCTGCTGGCTCATTCCCGCCCTTCTTGTGGGTGTCGTGCCGCCCGATGCGGGGATGATTGTTATGATGCTTCATCTCTGTGGTATCGCGCCATGCACGGCAGCTGCCCTCGGCGTGCTTGCCGCGACGTCGCCGCGGACGCTCTTTTGGATACCGGCGGCGCCTGGCGTCGCATTCGCCTTGTTGTTCCCGCTCGCGATGGATGGTGCACAGGACGTCGCGTTCTACGGCATCGCCTACGCTGCAATCGGATATATCGCCATGGGTGTACGTACCTGTGTGTGCAGATAATTTACGAGATGGTCGCGGGCGCGTCGATTGAGATTGGCACGGCCCCTAAACATTGAAACGAGTGAGCAACGCGAGCGCCGTCGCCAGAACGCCGCCCACCCGCACCGCGTTGAGCATGGTCTTCTTATCTCCCCAAGCGACCCATGCGGGCAGAACGGGATGGAGGACAAAGGCGGCACCGCCGAGCGCAGAGGCGATATTGAAGAGGATGGGGATATCGAACGCGGTGGCGGCGCAATCGCCGACCGCGATGACAACAAAGCAGATGAGCATCTGCGCGCCGAAGGTGATTCGCTTCATCTCGAGCCCCTCCGCTTCTCACGGATACTTAGCCTATATTACCACCACGGAAGACCGGGCAGTGCAGCACGCCAACGCCCATCGATTGCGCCACCTCAATTTGGCGCCTGTCCTCAATTTGACCCCCTACGGCATCGCCTGCACTGCAACCGGCCATCTCGCTCTGCACATACACGCCCGCACGGCCATGACGGCGCCCGCCTTGAACACGGCGCACGACGGACCTCGAAGTGAGTGGAAAATGCGGACCGCCCGCCCCCTCGAAGTGAGCGGAAAAATAGTTGAGCCTCGGTATACAGAACTTGTCGATGCCGCTACCTGCGGTTTTATGAGTGAATATTACCCGAAATACACGGTCTACTTTGGGGGTCCGGAAAAAGCACTCACCTCGAGGGGGGCTTCACCTAATTGAAAGCGCGGCGTACTCGGTTTAGAAGCGCCCGACCCCATACGCCGCTGATTCTCGATTTGCATCGACCAGCGCTTATCGCCGCAGGTAGACATGATGTACAACAGATTTTGCAGCGGCCGGCGGTCCTTGCCGCGTAAGATGTACAACAGATTCGATAGCGCCCGCGGCGTGTTCGCGAGACGCTCCTTCACGACCGGGAGGTGACGATGGACATCAGCAACCAGATCAAGACGCGGCGCGAGGCGATGGGCCTCTCGCAAGAGCAACTTGCCGAGAAACTCTATGTATCGCGTCAGACGATCAGCAACTGGGAGCGGGACAAGACGTATCCGGACGTCCAGAGCCTGCTCATGCTGAGCGTTCTGTTCGACACCTCCATAGACACGCTCGTGAAGGGAGACGTGACCGTTATGGAAGAGGCTGTCGAGAGAGACCGCAAACTCACGGGAAAGCGGATGCTGTGGCTTGCCGTACTGATGCTCGCACTGTTGATGCTGGCATTTGCCCTGCTGTTATCGCCCGCCTTTACATGGCTCGAGAAGGCGTGGGGCATAGGACCCGCCACGGCGATGGCGTTCGCGCCGGCGCTTGGCGCACTCGCCGTTGCAACAGTTCTGGAGCGCATCAAGCGCGAAAACGACCTGGTGACCTACCGCGAAATCCTTGCCTTCATGAACGGTGAGGCCGACATTAAGCGCGACCCGCGCGCACTCCCCCGTCGCGGTTGGCCGTCGCGCCACCGACTCGCCTACGACCTGCTGGGCTTCATCGCAGCGGCGATCATCGGCGCCGCGATCGGCTTTGCCACGTGGGGGTTACTGCATTAACCAGCCTGCTGGCCGGCCAGGCATCCGTCGATTGCCTATGACTTCCCCGAAATGTCTATGGCCCCTTGCGATTGCCTACGTTTTTCGCCGATTCAAGGGGTCCAAACGGCAGGAAGTCATAGGCAATCTTCCGGGCGTCAATGCTGGACCTTGGTTAGCACTTGTCTTCACATTGAGGCTCAGCGTCGTCATCGTCGATCACGATCAAAGCGATCCCACTACCCAGGCTTCCGATGACCCACGGAAGCCAGAACAAGCCGGAGACGCCCTCGGACGCGCCCATGGCGGACGCGGCGAAAAGCCACACTAGCGCCACCATCGTGGCGACGAGCATGATCACCATGCAGGCCTTCTCCCTGCGAGCAGCGGTACCGCGACGCCTGGGGCTGTTGGCGCGCTGGTACGCCTCGCGGCTCTGTTGGTCGAGCTGCGCCAACTCGTCATCGCTCAGTTCAACGGTCTCGAGCCATTCCTTGTTGTAATCCGCAAGATCCGTGCGTCCCCAGAGCATGCCCCAGTGGACGATCGTCCCAACGCCGAGCGCGACCAGCACCATCATCAGCGAATCGCCGTATACCCGCACGTTGGACTCGACCTCGAACAAACCGGCCACCGCGACCCCGAGCAGAATCATCGCGATGCCGGCCACAATCGCGATCGAGGCGTGGCGTCGGGCCGTCGCCTTCTCATCCGCCGTATAGAAATCAGCGACGTAGGGATGCGCCTTGGCAAATGCGGCATGGTCGATCCCCGCGGGAATGGTGAATGCGAGGCCGGCGGCAATGAACGCGAAGAGGGCCAAAAGGACGATGCCGTCCGAGTGCATGACCTCATCGGTGAAGATGGCTGCCGCCGCACCGAGGATACAAAGCACGACACCGATCGCGATTTTGCGCGCAAACGAAACCATGTGCTCGTCGTAACCACATACATCCGTAGCCGGGCCGTCGGGAATCGCGGAAACGCCTCCGACGGGCCATGAGCGGGCGGGGCTCGCAAGCGCGCCGTGTGAATCGTCCCGCGGCGTGACGGCCAACGGAGCAGCGGGGACGTCGCCATCGAGGCCCATCGCGGACCCAGACGCAAAGGGGCGGCCGCCCGGGCCCTCTTGGGCGGGAACCCCGCGACGGGTGAGGTCCCCGGTCACCAGGTCGTCGAGCGAGCATTCGAAGATCTGGCACATCTTGATGAGCTTGTCCATCTCCGGATAGGACTTCTCGGCCTCCCATTTGGTGACGGATTGACGGGACACCCCGAGCAACATAGCGAGTTGCTCCTGGGTCATGCGGCGCTCTGCGCGAAGGTATTGCAGATTGGTGCGGAAGGGTCCTCTCGTTGGCTGGGGCGAGAGTCCGAACGGCGCAATCCAACTCAATGCAGCGCCCGAACTCGACATCCAGCGTTTGGCGTTTTTCCTGCCGGCGACTTACACACTACGGTTGCCGCACGGCGAGAACCACCAACTTGGGGCTTCATTTTACGCAACTTGAAGGCACCCTGCGGTTGCAAACCGCAGGCAGATTGGCTAGACGTCAAATGAGGGTTCCCATGGCGAAGTTCACCGCAATGCTGCTCGCAGCTGCTGTGCTCGTTCTATCGATCACGCTACTTGTTCTTGCCGTTTTCTAACGGCCGAGGGGTGAGACTCGCCATATAAGGGAACAGCCGCCCTGGCAGGAGCGGCTGTTCGTGCGGGTTTCACCCCACTGCTTCAACTCCAGGAGGGCGTACGCCTCCCTAGTCGCCACCAGTATACCCGCTTTCCGGCGCCCCTGCACGCCACCCGCGGGTTTCTGGGCGGCGCCGGGCTTCGCGAGCTCGGCGCCGTTTTTGCTGCGCCGCGGCCAAGGCGAGTCAATCAATCTAAATAACGAAGAACCTAGCCCTGGTTTCGAAAGCTGCGCACGAGAGCGACCAGATTCAAGCCGAACGTCAACACGATAAGCACGACTGCGCAGGCGACGTAAACATCAATGGTGTCGTACCACGCAGAAGCATTGTCCACGTGAGCGAAATGCTGCAGCTGCATCAACACTCCCAAAAGCGACAACGCTGCAGCAAGCCCACTGGCCCCTATGAGCGCCGACATCGCTTTCGAACGTGCAGCAACAGCCGCTGCAAGTGCGAGAACGACAGCCACCACGCCCGGAAGAAGCTGGGTTGCAACCAAGACAAAACCAGATCCCCAATCAAAAACGCTCATGGCAGCTCCCTTCTCAATTAGGGTCTTTACCAGCTTGTACCCCCCCCGTGAAATCAAACAATCTTCGCGTACGTTACAACCCGTTGCTTGCGGCAACGGACCATCTGCGGGCAGCATTGCGGTAACGTAGAAGTCAGGCGAGAGAAAGGATTCGCCATGCTGAACGAGAACATCCAGGCCCTCAGGAAATAGAAGGGCCTCTCGCAAGAGGAGCTCGCGCTCAAGCTGAACGTGGTAAGGCAGACGGTATCCAAATGGGAGCGCGGGCTCTCGGTGCCCGACGCTGAGATGCTCGTCGCCATCGGAGAGGTGCTCGGCAACCCGGTGCGGAGAGGTGCTCGGCACCCCGGTGAGCACGCTGCCGGGCGAGACCGTTTCAACATCCGAGCCGGGGGCCTACAGGCGCTCTCCGAAAAACTTGAGGTGCTGAACGACCAGTTCGCACGAGCGCAGGAATCCAAGCGACGCGTGCTGCACGCCCTTTACATCGCGATCGCCGCCGCCACGACACTCGTCCTTATCGCACTGGCGGCGATCGGCGGCTCGTATCTCGAGTGGGATTTCTCCAATCCGGAATACTCCGTTGCGGGAACGATGCTCCATGGATTCGAGTGGATCTTCGCTCGAATGGCACCAATCATATTGGCGGGGTCGATCGCGGGCGCAGTTGCGTCCCGCAAATAAGGCCCTTCATCGCTTTCGCGATCGATTTACCATGGGCCCGCCTCGAAATGGGCCGCACATTGAACAATGACCACACGAAAAAGAGGTTTTTCGTATTGTTTTTCCGTTCCGCCAAGTACAGAAGCGCAGTAAGGCACAAAAGCGCAGGAAAAATGAGGTGATTAACATCTTGTACTTGACGATTTCCAAAATTAGTACGAAAAACCTCAAGCTCATGAATCCGATTGATGAAATCATGCATTTAAAGAGCTTTACGGTGGGCTTCGACATGGAAAAACCGGATGCAATGCGAATCAGCGCAGAACCGACCACGCCCGCAACAAAACGTTGCTCGACCATCAAGGTGCATCGCGGGATAATCGCAGGCAAGCGGCGGGATCAAACCCCGCCGCCCACGCCCCGATCAAAGGAAACCCGCCATGATTCTGCTTAAAGACGCCCTGGCCCAAACCCGACGCGAACGCGGCCTCACCCAAGAAGAACTCGCCGCGCGCCTCTTCATCACGCGCCAGGCAGTCAGCCGCTGGGAGACCGGCGCGACCGAGCCCGGCATCGACATGATCAAACTCATTGCGCGCGAACTCGACGTCCCCGTGACGCGCCTGCTCGACATGCCCGAGCACTACTGCCAGAGCTGCGGCATGATGTTCACCGAACCCGACCAGCACGGACATGAGGCGGATGGAACCGAGACCGACGAGTTCTGCCGCTGGTGCTACGACAAGGGCGCGTATACCTACGAGACCACCATGGAAGAGATGATCGAGGACTGCGCACCGCGCATGGCTCAGAACATGGACTGGTCCGTGGACGAGTGCGCGTCGCTTCTGGGCGCCATCTTGCCGACACTCCGCAGGTGGAGGAAGAGCGCCCGACCGAACGAGTAACGGCTATTTGCCGCGATGCCTGCGACGGTTCTTTTCACGCCGATCTTCCCAGCGCGAACGCGCTTCATCCTGACGCCGCGCCGCCCGGTCGCTTCGCAATTCATCCTTGACGCGCTCTCGCTCGCGGGCGAGCGCAAGTTGCGAAACAGTCGATGGCCCGCGCTGGTGCATCGCCTTCGCCGCCTCGCGCGCACGACGCTTGGGGTTGCCGGGCAGCCGTCCGACACGTGGCCCAACAGGCTCCGCCTCCGCACTCAGGCGCAGGCTCGACCAGCGCTCAAGCACCCACGTATAGACCTCTTCATTCGACGGCTCGGCGCCAAACACCAGACGCGCAACGCTCAGCATTCCGTTCTCGACATGCTCAACCACGCCCACCCAAAACTGACCGTCGTGATAGACCGTCAGGGTCGATGAGACCTCACTCTTTCGCATAGCCGCGACCTCCTTCTATGTAGGGCTACGCGAAGAAGGGACAACCAAGGAGGCAGGTTACTGGCAGGCGAGCACCCACGGCCCGACTACCCGACGGGCACTGTGTTTTTATCTTCGATGGACGTTATTGTAACTCCGCGGCGACCTTGATCCCCTGAAAACAACGGGCCGCGCGCTCTGCCTTGATGCCGGACGATGATGACGGTGCTTCTGACACAACCATATCAGAATATTAGAACATGTGTTCGTATAGTGTGTTACACTGGAACTAGCGACATGGGCGGTGCCCTCCGAGTCCTTGCAGGGGGTTAGGAGGGTTCCCATGGCGAAGTTCACCGCAATGCTGCTCGCAGCTGCCGTGCTCGTTCTATCGATCACGCTACTTGTTCTTGCCGTTTTCTAACGGCCGAGGGGTGAGACTCGCCATATAAGGGAACAGCCGCCCTGGCAGGAGCGGCTGTTCGTGCGGGTTTCACCCCACTGCTTCAACTCCAGGAGGGCGTACGCCTCCCAAGTCGCTACCAGTATACCCGCTTTCCGGCGCCCCTGCACGCCACCCGCGGGTTTCTGGACGGCGCCAGGCTACGCGAGCTCGGCGCCGTTTTCTAATGATCGGACCCCAGCGTTGCGACAAAACAACTCGGCGCAGCCCCGCCCTGCAAAGAAAGCACGCCTCAAACTGCTGCTACAGCTTGCGGCATCCAAAACGAAGCGGGTCTCGCCTCGTTGCAATTCGCATCGATGTCACCTACCGTTGAGGAACCTGCATCCGGGCACTCGACACGGCGATCCCAGGGGGGCGCAATGAACAGGAAAACGGCTCTCATCGCGATAGCGGGCGCTCTCGCCGCTCTTGGCATCCTGATGGCGCTCGTCGGCCCCTCCGGTGGAAACGTGAAATCGGTCGAGCGCGTCGCGCAATCAACGGACCGTTACACCGAAGCCGATATCCTCGCCGCGTTCAATGTCATCGAAACGGAGTTCGCCTCGGAATTCGAGGGATGCACGCTCGAAGAAGTCCGCTATGACAGCGAGGTCGAAACCCGGCATCTGGACGAAATGCTCGTGCATGGGCAAAAAGGCAAAGGGGACCTTATCGTCGTGCTATCCGAATTCACGACCGACTGGCGGGCAGCTGACGAGGGCTTCTCGCCGAACGACAGATACGAAGACTGGCAATGGATTCTCACCAGGCCCTCGCAAGGCGCCCCATGGAAGGTTGTCGACTGGGGCTATTGATGAGCCGCGGTGATGCACCGCGCGGCCCTCGCCCCGTGCAAACCGGCGCACGCTTGCTAGATCGCATCCGTGTTCAGGCCGTCCAAGCCAAATTCCCCCCGGTCGGAGTCGTAGACGAACAGCGCCTCGATACCCAGGTAGTCATCTTTCTCCCCCGGCATGGATCCCTCGGAGCAGCGGCCCAGAAAATGGAGGTAGATCTGGGCCATGACCTCACCGCCCTCGTGCCGCACATCGACAGACGCCAGGTACCACTCCCCCGTCATCTCCTTCACGCAGGGGAAGACGTCCTCGTCCATCCAGTCGTCCGCGTCCAGGTACTCCGCACACCCCTCAATGGCCGTCTCGATCAAGCCCTTTCGGTGGTCGAGATAAAGCCTTTCCAAACCATCGGATTCGAAATTCATCTCGGGTTGCAGCCTCCGACCGTACGTCACGTATTCGTTTCGCGGGTTCGGATGCGGCATGACTATTTCCCTGAATGCAAACGGCTTCTCCATGACCCATCGCCCTCCTCTACGGCCGACTCCATTCTTCCGAATCTAGCACAGAAAAGGCCCCGCCCTCGTTATCCAGTCGGACGGCGAGATGGGCGGCGAGGACCTCAGCCGCCCTTCACGGCGTAGGTCGCCCAGAAGGTCGGAATGTTCAGGTCGTGCAGACGACCCTCGCCATAGGTGTCCTCGTAGCAGTCGACCAGCTGGAAACCAGCCTGGAGCTGGCCTCGAATCTGCTCCTCAAGCGTATGCGAGAACTGGATGCCGTCCTCCACGAGGTCGAGCGCCGCCATGTGGTCGGGATTCCTCAACGGGTCGAACGGCAGGCTGTACACCGCCCGCTCCTCAGCGTCGTCGAACGCGTATCCGAAGCCATTGTCCAGGCCCGCCAGCAGGCGCCCGCCGGGCTTCAGGATGCGATGGCACTCGCGCCAGAGCGGCTTGACCTCTTCTATGTAACAGTTCGAGACGGGATGGAAGATGAGGTCGAACTCCCCGTCCGCAAAGGGAAGCGGCTTTGACATGTCGCCTCGAACGATCTCGATCTCGTAGCCCTCGCGCTCGGCGACCATCCGCTCGGATTCCAGCTGGCTGGGCGTGTAATCGAACACGGTGCACCGTGCCCCGAGAGCGGCGAAGATGGGCATCTGCTGACCTCCGCCGCAGGCGAGCCCCAGTACGCGCAGGCCGGATAGGTCGCTCGGATACCATTCGGGCGGAACGGGCTTGGTGGGGGTCAGCAGCATGCGCCACTCGCCCCGCTCCGCCTTGAGATACTCCTCATGGCTCAAAGGCGTGCCCCACTCCCAGCCCTGTGCGTTCCACCCGTCGATGGCGCGGGCGTTCACATCGGCGTAGTTTTCTGTGGTTATGTCCGTCACGGGTAGGTCCTTTCAATTCGGGACGCGGCATCGGCTATACCACGTCGACGCCCTCCATACGCAACAGGCCGAGGCGCACGAGCAGCGTCTCGCACACGCGCAGCCAGTAGAGGGCAGCGGACAGCGCGATAACGTACAGGACGATTGAATCCTGCAGAAGCGATCTCGCAATCCATACGAGGACGAGAAGCGGAGACATGAGCAGCGCGAGCGCCGCCAGGAAGGCGGCGACCCTCCCCGCCCCGCCGAACGGCGCCCATTCGAACTCCGCCCCACATGAGCACCGCCTCGGCATGACGCCGAACCTGACGGGCACCCTCCGCCCGCAGCGGGCGCAGGCCATCTTCCCCATCATCGACCTCCGTTTTACGAATCCGTTAGCCCCGCTCGACAATCGCGCCGTAGCCCGTGTGCGGCAGATACTCCACAGTGAGTCTCTCGCCCTCGTCGACGTAGCCGGAGAACACCGTGAGGTCGACGACCTCTCCGGTCTCGCCGTCGCGGACCGAGATACCCCGCGCTCGCTCGGGACGTCCGCCCCGCCGTGCGCGCGGCCGACGGCGACGCCCTCGACCTTGAGGTAATCCCCGCCCATGATCCGGGGCACGTCGAGGAGAGCGCCGAGGAGAAAGACCGCCGTGGCGACCGCCACGACCATCGGGACGATGTTCAGGACCCTTAAGAACAGGACGTCGTTCCTACCGCTGAAGCTCTTCCTCACCTCGTCGGGGCTCCGGAAGACGGCGTCGATGAAGTCCTTTTTGCGCACGAGATGCGAGACGCAGAGGATAAACGCGACGAGGAAGACTAGGGATCGCATCGCGAGCCTGAAGACGGCGTATTCCATCACCCGCTCACCTCCAGCCCTGACAGCACCTCGGCGCGCAGACGCTCCATGCGGGGCGTGAGCGGTTCGAGGGAGGCATCGGACGCCAGGCGCGCAGCCTCCTCGGGCAACCCGTGCAGTAGCTCGTACTCGGCGAGATAGAGCTGCCAGTTCGCACGCTGTTGATGGCAATCGGCCAGGGCCATGCGCTCGCGCATGCGCGCGGCGTCGGCGGCGTCCCGCTCGGCGGACGGGCGCACCAGCACGGTGTAATCGGCAACCTGCAGGTCGGCGGAGGCTCGGTTGCGCGAGCCCTCCTTGAAGTTCTTCCGGAACGCCGAGAGCCTCGACAGCGCATCGCGCGCGCCTTCGAGGTCGCCCACATCAATCCGGCTCAAAAACTCGATCTGCATGGCTCGGAACCACCTGACGTTGTCCTTGCGCTTGAAGGTGACGGACTCGAGGCGGCGCAGGGCGCCGGCGCTATCGAGCTCAAGGTAGTCGCAGTATGCGAGCTCGATGGCGATGGTGTTCGCGGAGCGGCCGAAGCGGTCGCGGGCGGAAAGCACATCGAGCACCGCACGATAGCGGGCAGGGTCGCAATCCTGGGAGACGACCTCTCCGAGCTTGAGGAACAGTGCGCCCATGCGCACGCGCGCGATGAGCACGATGGCGAACAGGAGGACAAAGCAGACGAGGTAGAGCGCGAAGTGGCCCTCCTCGATAAACCAGATCATCGCAACGAGGTTGGCGAGAATCAGCGCGATGGACTGCGCCTTGATCGCGCGCACCCGCTTGACATACGTGGCAACGGTCTCCTGCGCATCCAAACCCCAGTAGGAGGAGCGCCCGTCGCCCGACGGCGAGACGTTGTCGATGCGGTTGGGCTCCGGCGCCGGAGCGGGCGGAGTCGGAAGATTGCTCATGGCGGTCATCTCCTCGCTATGGGTTTAGGGGATTGTACCCCCTCCGGAATTGCAGGCCACCGCGCCGACGTTCCAGGTCGCAAGACGAACGCGGCCGCCACCTTCAATTGCCGGGCGGGCGGCTCACCTCACAGCTTCAAATGATCGAACCCCGGATACCCGCGCCGCAGGGCCTTGTTGAACTGCCGCTTGAGGCAGCCCGCCTGCAGATACCACGCCGCATACAGGGCAAGGCCCTCGACGACGAGCATCGCGATGAGGACGGGCACGGAGCTCTTGGTCATCACCAACATGGCATCGAAGGCGGCGAAGAGGGCGAGCACGCCGCTCGTCGCCCTCGTCCGCTCCTCGATTTGGCGCCTCAACTTGCAACGCACGCCCTCGATCTCCATCTCGGAATACGCGGAGGATTCCAAACCCCTCCTGATTTCATCATCAAGCGTGGCCTTATACAGCGAGAAGAGCATGTGGGCCCCCTTCCAAAGCGGTCAGTCGACGAACCAGAGCCAAATGAAGAACATGAGGTACGGGACGCTCGCCAGGTACAGGGCTCCCGCGGCGACCGCGAACCCGGGCCGAACGCTGACCCCTCCCCTCGCGCGGCTGACCTCCCGAACCGTGAGGGCGACGGCGATCGCCAATCCGCCGACGGCCAGCGCAGCCATGCCGAGTGAGAGCGCCGCCAACCCCATCGCGGCGGCCATGACCGGGGCCATGAGCAGGGCGCACCCGCAGCCCCCGGGGCTGTACAGGCGCGCGGACGAACGGATCGCACGACGGCGCCGTTGACGCGCGGCGGGAACCGGCCCCGCCGGACAACTGCTTTTGAGCGTCGACTGGGCGTAAGGGGATTCCGCCACAGGAGCCGTTCTCTTAGCCGCGTGCGCCATGGCCGCACCCTACTCGATCGGGTCGCCCGCGGTGGCGGGGCCGTCCACGTCGCGCGCGCCCACGAGGGTGCGGGTCTTGGGGTACCAGCGAACCTCGGCCATCGGCTCATCGAGGACAAGCGCGACCTCGGGCCAGTCGGCCGCGTTCACGCTGAGACGCGCGTCCACGTGATGGTTCGCCACCGACTCCCCGTCCCTGTAGAGCGAGACCTCGAACGTGGTGGGCGACAACGCCGCCCCGCGGCCCCTCGGCTTGTTGATCTCGGCCTCGTAAAAGGCGAAGCGCTCCTGCCGCCATCCCCCATTGAGGTCGTCGAGCATCTCGCTGCAGGAGAAGGCTCCGCCGGCGATCGAGATGACGGCGAACACGCCGCAGAACGCCACGATCGCGGCGGACCCGGTGTGCTTGTAAGAGATGGGGTCCTTCTTGCGATGGCGGCGATACACAAAAGGAATCGCGCCGAAAGCGACCATGAGCGCGAGCCCGAACACCCCCGTGGTATCGGCCGAGGAGAGCGCGCCCATGGCGAGGAAGAACGGCACCACGTAGCAGAGGAACCCAAGCAGGATGCCCTTGAGCTCGCGGGCGAGGACGGCGGAGTCGACGTGCCTGCGATGCATGCGCTGCAGGTAGACCATGGGCGTGAAACACAGCATGGAGATGCCGAAGAGGATGAACCCGACGCCGACCGATGCGCGGTTGTACAGCGCCGCCGCCCCGACGCTCGTGGCGAAGCGGCCGTAGACGAGCACGCCGAACGCGGTGAAGAGGAAGACGCAGCCGATGATGGCGACGGCGCCCTGCTTGCGGTCCCTCGCGGTGGTGAAACGTCCCATGCTTCCTCGCTCACGTCAATGCGGCCCAGTCCGTCCCCGGGCCGACGATTCGGTCGAATCTAGCACATGACGGGGCAACCCACGGCGTCGGTTCGGTAAAGAGAGCGGAGGGCTCGCCGTGCGCGGCGCGCGTGCGGCGGGCACTGCGGGGCGTCGTCAATCGACGGGATACATCACAACCGGATTGGCGGGGGTACCGTATGCGGTGAAGTGCGGCTCCGACCCGCGCCACTCGAGCGCGTAGGTCCCGTTGCCCATGGGGCTGTAACCATCGTCGGCGCTGTAGCCGGCGATCTTCCTGCCCACACCAAAGCCTCCCGGGATCAGATACACGTCACCGTAGCCCGCCAGAAGGACGTTGCGCTCCACCACCACGACCCGGTCGCCCGCGGGACCCGTCGGCTCGGCAATATAAGGCGCCGCAAGAAGGCACTCGAAGCCGGCCACCAGAACGGATGCGAACAGGACGAGGACCGTGATGCCGTTCGCGAGCCATCGGACGGCCCGTTTCCCATCTGTCACAGGCCCCTTCGCCGAATCGCCCCCAGATCGACGCGTCATCCAACTCGCGACCGAGAGGAAGACCGAGGCGCATGCGAACAGCAAAGACAACTCATACCCCGCGGGTGCGAGCACCAGCGGGCCGACGAGCAGCACGGCGGCGGCAACGCCGTGAAAGGGAGGCGTAATGAGCAGGAGGGACACCAGGACGCAAACCCGGCGCGCAAACGTCAACCGACGGGCGCGCGGGGACGTGCGCGAAGCGGTTGCAGTTCCATCCATATCCGCTCCTCTCCACGTGCGCGAAGCGGCATCGCGTCACATTCTTCGAACAATTATGCCAACTATCCGCCGCCTCCGCGTATTGTCTATAGAGGGAGATATCACAAACCGGTCCCTCGCACGTCACACCAACTCAGAAAGCGAGGTGAGGATATGGGAGCTTGGAGCACATCCGCCGCCCACGAAGCACGAGATGGGCACCGGCAGCCGTCGCGGGCAAAGGACGACTCGGCTCGCCGCCCAATCGAGGCGGAGGCGAACCGACTCGTCGAAACGTACGCGGACACGATTCTCCGTGTGAGCTACACCTACCTGCGCAGCACGCAAGACGCCGAGGACATCTGCCAGGACGTCCTCCTCAAAGCGCTCGGTCATACAGGGAGCTTCGACTCCGCCGAGCACGAGCGCGCGTGGATCATCCGCGTCGCCATCAACGCCGCGAAAGACCTTTTGAGGCGCCGCGACAGGCAGGGCACCGTCGCACTCGACGACATAGCGGAGCCCGTCGCGCCGATGGGCGCCACCGACCGCGAGCTCGAGGCCCGCGCGGAAGGCGTCCTGGAGCTTGTCATGGCCCTGCCCTTGGAATACCGCGAGGCGATCTACCTCCACTACTACGAGGAGTATTCCATCAAGCAGATCGCGGCCATCGTCCACGCATCCGAATCGGCCGTGGCAACGCGACTCAGTCGCGGCCGCTCCAAGCTTCGCCCCACCCTGGAAGGAGCTCGACATGAGTTCGACCTTTGACCCCACTTCCTACCGATCCGACCTGAACCGGCTCTCCTTCTCCGACGAACAGAAGGCACACATGGCGGCACGGCTCGCAGAGACCGCAAGCGACCGCACGGCAGAGGCGAAGGAGGCGCGCGAGAACGGAACGGGCAAGATCTTGGAGCTGCACGGCGCCGGTGCCGCGCATAGCGCGTCAAAGTGCGTGCGTCGCCCCAAAGCTCGTCGCGGCAGGGCGCAGCGCATTGCGGCGGCGCTCGGCATCGCCGCGATGCTCACTATCGGGGGCGGCACCGCCTACGCCACCGGCACGCTCGCCCGCGCGGCGGACTCCCTCGCCGCCGTCTTTGGCGCCGGGCCCGCGCAGACCGAGCTCATCGACCACATCGGCCGGCCGATTGGCGCGAGCTGCACGAGCAACGGCATCACCATCACGGCCGACGCCATCATCGGCATGCGCCACGCCTACGCGGTGGTCTACACCATCGAGAAAGACAACGGGGCGGCGTTCGACGAGCTCACGATGAACGAGAACGGCCTCTACAACCTCTTTCTCAACGACTGCGGCGACATCAACGAGCTGACCGCGCTGCGCCTCGGCATCAAGGGCGGTCAGGGCTACTCCTACACCTTCGACGCCAACCCTTCCGACAACGCCATCCAGCTCGTGGAGATGAAGAGCCTCACCGGCTCCGACGCCACACTCGTGGGCGAGACGCTGCACTTCAATGCCAGCGAGCTCCTCTACTCCCCCAAGGGCGAACAGGCCGACGGGCGCGCCTTGCCGGCGGAGACGCTGGCGACGGGCAACTGGAACATGTCGTTCAAGATCGACTACGACGACCTGTCTGTCGACCTGCCCGCGGGGCAGAGCTTCACCGTGAACGGCCACAACGCTGTCGTGGATGAGCTCGCAATATCCCCACTCGGCGCGACCATCACCTACACGGTCGACGCCGTGGACGGGCCTTCCGAGCCCACCGGCCTCGAGACCAATTCCGAGAGCCGTGCCGGCTACGGCAACTTCAGCGTGACCTTCACCGACGGCACCACCGAGGAAATCGGCAGCGGCTACGGGTCCTGGCGGGAGGGCGGCAAAACCGTCGTGCAGAAGACCCGCCTTTTCGACCAGATCCGCGATGTCGATGACATAGCCAGCATCACCGTCGGCGATCTGACGGTCCCCATCCAGTAGAGACGGCACCCTTTGACCGGGAAAGCCTAACAGTATGAAGACGGCGGGCACCCATTTTGGGCGCCCGCCATTTCCCATTCCGAACCACGCAGGACTTTTCATCGAAACACCCGGACTTCGACATCACCTTTGCCCGCGTAGCCAGCCTCTACGTCTAGGTCAGCTTGGCTTCTTGAGCTTTTTCGTATTCAAATCGGATAATGGCGAGTAGCCCCAACATAAGATGCACCTTCACCTGCGCTTTTGCCGCACGGGAAACCCGCTTTACTTCGCGAGTTCAAAAATGAATACGAAAAAGCTCAACTAAAGGCAATGCACAAGAGATTTGGCAGCTCGAGTCATCTCGAGGCGGTAAGGTGAACTTGGAAAAGGGCAAACATGTTCGAATCCGACGAAGGGAGCGTAGATGATTCTCTCGGAACAGATCAAACTATGCCGCAAGCAGCTCGGGATGTCGCAAGCCGATCTCGCCGACGCCATCTGGGTGTCAAGAAACACCGTAAGCAACTGGGAACGGGGCGATACCACACCTGACATCCAAAGCCTCGTGCTGATGAGCGCACTCTTCGGGCTCTCCCTCGACGAGATGGTGAAGGGCGACGAGCAGGTGATGGCCCAGGCGCTCGAACGCGACAAGAATCACCTCCTCATTGCAGGAGAGACGTTTAACCCTGGAAATCGACAAGCCGCCGACTGGAACCATACAACCACGCTAAGCCTCTTCGAACTTCGCTCGACGGGCGGGCCCGCACACGGCAAATTCGAGGACGTCGATGTCACCGACCCATACGGACTCGCGTATCGCCTGGTACGTGTCGCAACGTTGTTCAGCCGCGGTCTTTACCACATCTTGGATGAACACGGATGCAAAGTGGGATCTATCACGCGCAAACACGCCCTCCAGCACCCCGTCTTCCAGGTACGCATGAAAGGATTCGACCGAGTCCAGCTCCGGCGCGAGACCCGCATCGACAACGGCTACAAAGACATCATCCGGATCGACGGCGGCGGTGTCAGCGTGGAGGACAACCTCATGGGAGATGAGTTCTCGATACAAAGGAACGGCAGCATAATCGCCCGCGTCAGCGTGCGGCGGGCCCTCAACCGGTCTGCATACGGAATCGAGATCGTGGACGATGCGGCGGCTCCCCTCGCACTTGGTCTGACATTCGCAATCCTGATGCTTCGCGACTACGACCGCGTATGGGTGCGTGGCGCGGGCAGAGTCTCTATCTGATACTTTGAACAACTGGAAACGCTGCGAATGGTAGGTTCATTCAGCTATGCGACCGTTTCTGCCCAGCTAAACGGTCTTCCCTTGAGAACGCCCACGCACGAGCGCAATGGCATCAAGGCCGTACGTCAACACGACCAGGGTGATCGCGCAAAGTACATAGGCGTCAATCGTGTCGTAAAAGGACGAGGCCTCGAGAGCGTGTGCGTATTGTTGCAGCCCCATAAGAACCCCCACCAGGGAGAGCGCGGTACTCAGGCCGCTGGCGAACACAAGCGCGGGCATCGCCTTCGTCCGCGCAGCGAGGGCCGCCATCAAGGCGAGTCCCACGGCGATGATTCCCGGAGCGAGCTGAGTACCAAAGGTAATGAGTCCGGACGTCCAATCATACGCTCCCATGATGACCCCTTTCTCGATTTCCGCCGGTATATCTTGTATACCCTCACCCCCCCCTCAAGGCACCGCACGGGACTTTCACAAGAATCACAGCGATGCGCCCCGACAGCGGCAGTTGTTCCAACCTTCACATGCTGCAAAATTCCCTTACAGCAATAGTGTTGTCTCACAAGCGATTTTTCGAGGGCAGCACCCCACCTAAAATCCCAGTTGGCGAATAGCTCACTACGACAAATATATGCGATATCTTTTATCGCGTTTTACTCTGAGGGATTTTTGCAGCAACTTGTGCAGCGTTTTGCTTGCCCTCTAAATTAGGTAGTTGACGCCTTATACTATGCGCCGTATAGTATTGGCCGAAGGGAGGTATCATGGATGCTCAGATGAAACGCGGCTTCCTCGAGATATGCGTGCTCGCGTCGCTCCAGGGACGGGACTCCTACGGCTATCAGATCGTGAAGGACGTGCCCGACATCCTGGGCCTCACCGAGTCGACGCTCTACCCGCTACTCAAGCGCCTCGAGAAGGCCGAGTGCCTGACCGCCTACTCCGTGGAGCACAACGGGCGACTGCGAAAGTACTACCGACTCACGCCGACCGGCGAGGAACGCATCGCCGAGTTCCTATCCGAGCAGGCGGACATCATGTCGATCTATGACTTTGCAAAGCGAGGTGCACAACGATGACCAAGCAGGAATTCCTATCCGAACTCGAACGGGCGCTGGGCAAACTGCCGCACGCCGAAGTCGAGCAGGCGCTCGCGTTCTACGACGAGGCCATCAGCGATCGCATGGAAGACGGTCTTTCCGAAGCCGAAGCGGTGGCAGACCTGGGCCCGGTCGACGAGATCGCGGCGCAGATCGCCGCGGAGACCCCGCCCATCCCTCGCGCCATCGCCCGCGCGAACACCGGCAGCCGCACCCTCAACATCGTGCTGCTCGCCGCGTTCTCTCCCATCTGGATACCCATCGTGCTCGCGCTCGCGGCGGCCGCGCTCGCCGTGTATGTCGCGATATGGGCGGTCATCGCCGCGCTGTGGGCCGTCGACGCGGTCCTCGTGCTCATGCCCTTCGCGGGGCTTGCCGCCCTTACCTCGACCCTGGGCGGGGGCATGCCGCTGCCCGGCGTGTTCGTATTCGGCCTCTCGCTCGTGTCGAGCGGCTTCGGACTCGTCGCCTCCTTCGCCGTGTTCTGGGCCAGCAAGCTGCTCTTCCGGGCAACGCGTTCCTTCGCGCGCTGGATCGCGAGCCTGTTCGTGCGCGTGTCCGGTAAAGACGATGACGGCGAGACGCCCAATCGGGTGAAGACCGACGGCACCCCGAACACGCCCGCCCATGCCGAGAATACCCCCTCCAGCCACGCCACCCTCCCGGAAGGAGGCGCCCGCAATGCGTAAGGCTCCCGAGATCATCCTCATCACCGCCGCGGCGCTCATCGGAACCGGCACCGTGCTCTCGTGCGGCGCGTGGGCGGTGGCCGGATTCGATACGGCCCGCCTGTCCACCGTGAACTACGACTGGCATCAAACGGTGAGCGCACTCGAGGACGAAGCAACTTCGCCGCACAAAAGCATCGTCATCACGTCCGAATTCGAGAACGTCCTCCTCGAACCCGCCGACGGCGATGCCATCGAACTCGAGTATTGGACGGGAAACTGCCAGAGCGTCTCCGTCGAGGACACGGACGGCGTGCTCAAGATCGACGTCGACTCGCAGCCCATGGAGGGCGTCATGATCGACCTCTCCCCTGCTGAGGCCGGCGGCGTCGACGACACTACGACCGTGGTGCGCGTGCCAGCCTCGTTCACCGGTGAGATCGAGGTGCACTCCGATTCGGGCGATGTCGTTGCGACTAACGTGCGCGGGCTCGCCGGGCTGCGAGCTTCCAACAGTAACGGGGACGTCGTGGCGAAGAATGTCTCCGCCGCCAAGCTCGACGCGATAAACGAGAACGGCGACACCCTGCTCTCCGGCGTCGAAGCCGAGGCGGTCCTCGCGACCAACTTCAACGGCGACATCTCGCTTGGAGGTGCTGCGGCACGCAAGGCCCAGGTCGTAAACGAAAACGGCGACATCATGCTGGTGGACATGGCGCTACAGGAGGACCTGCAGTGCGAATCCGTGAACGGGGACGTCTCGGCACAGAGGCTCGACATCACCACGAGTCGGATTGAGAGTGCGAACGGAGACATCTACCTGTCATATCTGGGGGCAGAGAACTCCTACCGCATCGATGCCCGCACTGCCCAGGGCGACATCGTGGCACCGCGGGGTGCCGACGATGCGGAGCGCACCATCGGCGTCACCAGCAGCCTGGGCGACATCCAGATCAACTTCGCCTCGAACTAGGAATCACCCCTCACCTCAATTTAGGGACTGTCCCTAAATTGAGGTGGTGATGCCGACCGGGAACAGCGCCAGGACTTAGCGCGCACACACGACCTCGGCGAAGGTGCGGTGACCCATCAGGGTGACATCCATGCGCCCGTAAAACCAGAGCGTCCCGACCAGCTGTTTGTTTAACCATATGAGCCCCCTTCGGTGTGAAATTTGATTGAAGAGCTGTAAAGTGCTCTCGAGACCGGTGCACCCCACCATCGATGAGAGGCAACCCATGAAACTCCAACAACTCAGATACATCGTCGAGGTGGCCTCGTGCGGTAGCGTCACCGAGGCGGCGCGGCGGCTTTTCGTATCGCAACCGAGCGTGACCGCCGCCGTGCGCGATTTGGAACGCGAGATGGGCATCACGGTGTTCGACCGGACGAGCAAGGGCATGGTGACCACCACCGAGGGCCAGACGTTCCTCGGCTACGCCCGCCAGGTCCTCGAACAGGCGGACCTGCTCGAGGAGCGTTACAAACGCGACACCGAGCCCGTGCCCCGCTTCGCCGTCTCGTGCCAGCACTACTCCTTCGCCGTCAACGCGTTCGTCGACGTGATTCGCGCATACGACGCCGCGCGCTACGAGTTCACCCTGCGCGAGGAGCAGACGCACGAGATCATCGAGGACGTCGCCCATATGAAGAGCGAACTCGGCGTGATTTACCTATCTGATGCCAATCGCGACGTGATCGGCCGCATGCTGCGTGCCGAGGAACTCGAATTCAAGCCCTTGTTCTCCACTGCCGCGCACGTGTTCCTCTCCTCGACCCATCCCCTATCGGAACGTGCCTCGGTCACGCTCGAGGATCTCGCAGACTATCCGTACCTCTCTTACGAGCAGGGGGATTTCAACTCGTTCTACTTCTCCGAGGAACCGTTGTCCACGCTCGGCCGCTCCAAGAACATCCGCGTGCGCGACCGCGCGACCCTGTTCAACCTACTCATAGGCCTCGATGGTTACACGGTGTGCTCGGGCGTGATCTCGCACGAGCTCAACGGCGAGGACATCATCGCCGTCCCACTCGAGGTCGACGACCGCATGGAAGTCGGCATCGTCACGCGGCGCGACACCCACCTCTCCCGCTATGGGAAGGCGTTCGTCGAGGCTATCCGCACGCATATCCCGTGATGACCATGGGATCGAAGGCCTTCGTTACCCACCTATCTCCATAGGTTTTTCCTATCGATATTAGATCGTTTTAAGTATTTCCCAATCGGATGCGTGTCCCGCATACTCCTTTCATCAGATATCGCATCTACCGAAAGGAACCCATCATGGCCGCCATCGCACCCACCCGATTCGACGTCGTCGGCAGCTTCCTGCGCCCAGAGGCGCTCAAGGAGGCCCGAGCCGCACACGCCGCCGGCAAACTTGACGACGCAGGTCTCATCGCCGTCGAGGACGCCTGCATCACCGAGCTTGTCGCCAAGCAGAAGGCCGCCGGCCTGCCGCTGCTCACCGACGGCGAGCTCCGCCGCTCCTACTGGCACCTCGACTTCATGTGGGGACTCGGTGGGATTGAGCACGTGGAGCTCGACCACGGCTATTTCTTCGTGGGCGAGGAGACCACGCACGGCTCGGCCGTCCTCACGGGCAAGATCTCCGGTGAGAACCACCCCTTCGTCGAGCACTTCAAGTTCGTTCAGGCGCTCGAGGAGCCTGGGCACACGGCCAAGCAGACCATCCCCGCCCCCGCCCAGCTCCTGCTCGAGCTTTACCGTGACGAGGCGGCGGCCGAGCGCACGCGCAGCTTCTACCCGAACGAGGACGAGCTGCTCGAGGACATCGGCGCGGCGTACCGCACCGTGATCGCCGAACTTTACGCCGCGGGCTGCCGCAACCTGCAGCTCGACGACTGCACCTGGGGCGCGCTCGTTGACGAGGGCTTCCAGGCGGGCATCCGCGCCGCCGGCTCCACGCCCGAGGCCGAGGCCGAGAAGTACCTGCGCGTCAACAACCTCGCGCTCGAGGGACGCCCCGCCGACATGGCCGTCACCACACACGTGTGCCGCGGCAACTATCACTCCACCCACGCCTCGAGTGGCCCGTACGACCTGGTGGCCCCCATCCTGTTCGCGCGCGAGAACGTCGACGCCTTCTACCTGGAGTTCGACGACGAGCGCTCCGGCGGCTTCGAGCCGCTCGCGCACGTGGCGCCGGGCAAGAAGGTCGTCCTCGGCCTGGTGACCACCAAGCGCCCCGAGTTGGAGGACCGCGACGCCGTGATCGCGCGCATCCACGAGGCCACGCGCTTCGTCCCGCTCGAGAACCTCTGCCTCTCCCCGCAGTGCGGCTTTGCCAGCTGCGAGATTGGCAACAAGCTCACCGAGGACGAGCAGTGGGCCAAAATCGCGCTCGTGCGCAGCATCGCCGAGGAGGTTTGGGGGGCCTAGCTGCGCCGCTCGTTGCTCAGTGACCTTAGAAGCTTTGCAAAGTTGAGCAGGGTGGCTCCGATCGTTGAGCCACCCTGCTTAAACCAACAGAAGCCAAAGCTCCGCCTTGCGATAACGACATATCGAAATTACCGGAGCACCTCGACCGGATTACCGTACTCTCGCCTCATTGCCTCTTGGGTCACAACCCACTGCTTACCAAATTTACGTGCGTCAATCCCCGCTTCTATCTTTCCATATGCCACAGCCTTACGCAGGGCAGACTCGCTCAGGCCCCAAAGCTCACTTGCATCGGAAAACGCCATGAGTCCGTCAAAAGGCGTCTTCACGTCGACGCCGTTTTTCCAAAGCTCATCGCAAGAAAGGTCGAGATCGTCGTTCCAAACGATGCCATAGCCACCGACATCAACTTGCACTTCCTCAAAGAGGCGCTCATCTTCCAAAGCGGCAAACTGAGGAAATCGAGCGGCGAGCTTCTCTGCGTCATATTCCTTTGTCGATCCATTTGCAAAACGCACACATAGCCTCATGTCCTGCAAGGGAACAACTTCTTTCACTTTGTGAAACACAGGCACCTCCTATTCAAGTGAATCGAGCTTCTTGAATTCTTGGGTCTCCCACATTTCAATAAGCTCATCCTTGTGCAACGTCATCCACTCTTTCACCAATGAGGCAGCGCGCTTCGGAAGATGACCGTCTATTATTTCGCCAGATCTGATGTCAAAGGCGGCTGTGTCTTCCCCATAAATGGCATGGATATGCGGAGGATTGTGCTCCGATCCCAAAAAGTACATGCGAATTACTATGCCGTAAAACCGTGCCAGCACTGGCATGAGCGTCCTCCTAGCTCTGAAACAGTTTTACCTATGATATCACGATATCGTGATATCTCTCACATCGAACCACGACCTTTACGAGCTAATACACCTATTGCCTCACAGCAAAACCCGGATGGGCGCATCGCCCCGTGCGAACGACCGCGTATCCGCTACTTCCATCCCGGGATGCCCGCGCCGCCGGTAAGCACCATCGAAAGAATGGCCAAGATCGAGACCACCAGCACGAACACGAGCGCCGTCCCCGCGATGACCATGAGGGCGCTGAGGGCAAAGCGGTATTCGCGCGACAGCTCGCGCGGCGAGGGAGTCGGTGACGTCTCGCACGCCGAGGGCACGCTTGCGGACCCCGTAAGAATATAATCGGTACTCACTCGGTAGATTTGCGACAGCTTGACCACGTTGTCGACCTCGGGACGCCCCTGAGCGCCCTCCCACTTCGAGATCGCCTGCCGGGACACGCCCAGCAGGTCCGCGAGCTGCTCCTGCGAATACCCCGCCTTACGACGCAAGTCGAACAGACGGTCCGCAAACTTCGTTGCCTCATCCATGGTGTCGTCCATGACAAATGCCTCCTTGGTAGTTATGGAGCTATGATAGCGGCACGTCAGCATCGGAGCCTGAGCGGCCGGCTCGCACCGATTCCGGCTGACCCGCAGCATCAACTATCTGCGCGCCTGCGGTTGCACACCACCAATTGGGCACGTCAATTTCCGCAACATGTCGTTGCATATGCGCCACACACCGTTGCAAGGGCACCCCTTTGAAGAGCGGCTGCGGTTTGCATGGCTTTCCGGGAAGGATCGAAACGCACGAGACGCAAAATACCCCCTTCGCGCACACCCACAAAACCACGTTCGTCAAAACGTCACCCAAGTAACGCGCACCAATTTCTCGATTCATGTTCAATGCGCTCAATGGCAACAACGCGCTCGCTCTCGTTCACGGTATACAAAACGATGTAAGACCTGATGAGAGCCCAGCGATACCCCAAAGACGAGACAATGGGATCGACCGCAAGCGGATATGCGAAAGGGGTCGCCTCAAGTACCCCGATAAGTCTCTCGTACGCATCGAGCAATCTGGCACCGGCCTGCTTGCCACCCGTGCGGTACTTCAGATACGCAAGCGTTTCTCGCATATCCTCCATTGCCGCATCCGTCTCCACCACGGTGAACACGGCTATAAGCCAAACTCTTCACGCAAGCGCGAAACACCCTCACGTGCAGGGTGAGTTCGTCCCTCAAGTACATCGCGATGACCCTCCGCCAGGCTTTTCAGCAAATCGAGGCGCGCCATGAGCTGCTCATACGACTCGATGTCCATGACCGCAAGATCGCCAGCACCGTTCTTGGTCACAAAAACGGGCTCCTGCTTTTCCCGGCACCATGCCGATACCTCGTTGTATCCGTTGCGCAACGTCGAGCTAGAAATAATCTTCGGCATGATATACCTCTATTCTTCCTAAATTGAGTAAGAACTTCTTTAGTATATCAGCAGAAGGATGAGTCAACTCGTGCAGCTCCATTTGAATCGGCAACCGCTCAACTAGGGCACCCGTGCTCGACGACGCTATTGAAATCATGTTTAATCCGACCGGCATGGATGGGCCACACGAGCCATAGGGCGATCGATTCTGCTATCGCTCGCGAGTCCGCCACCAGGCGACGGCGAGCTGGGTGCGGTTTTTGTGCCCGGTCTTTTGAAGAACGGAACTGATTCGATTGCGCACCGTGCCTTCGCTGATGAACGCGGCGGCGGAGATCTCATGGTTGTCCAGACCCTCGGCAACCAAGCGCACCACCTCATATTCGCGCTCGGTCAACTCCGAAAAGGCGGCACGACAGCGCCCTTCGGGCGAGTGCGCGGCAACATCCACGTCAGCTACGGCGCACTCGGATACCGCTTCCGCGCTAGGCTCAGAACAGCCATCCGCCGCCACGACACCGCTCGACCCCTCCACGCTGAACAGCTCGTGCGCGCGAAACTCATCGCGGGACCGATGCCGCAAGTCGCGCTGGGCAAGCAGCATGCTCGTCCGCCAGGACAACAGCCCCGCCAACGCAGACAGAGCGCCCGCACACGCAAGCTCCGCCCCAGAAACACACGGCGCGACCACCATGCGCGCGGCGCTGGCGCTCGGCGTGTGCGCATGGGTCGAACTCGTCGGCATCGGCGCCTCCGGGGCAGGCGCACTGCTTTCGAGCGCAGGTGCGCAGGTGGCGCTCGCCATCGCGTCGCTTTGCACGTTCGCACTCGTCCCGCTCTCGCTCGCCTACACGCTCGCGCAATGCGGCTTTAGGGAGGAGGCACTCAACGCGATCGCCAACCTGGGCGGCATGGTCATGTCGTTTTTGGGCGGGGCGTGGGTGCCGTTGTCGCTCATGGGCGCGAATGTGCAAGCGGTCGCGCGCTTCACGCCCACGTTTTGGATGTACGATGCCGTGACCTGCGCGCTCGGCGTCCGCACGGTGACGCCGCAGGTCCTCGCCAGCGTCGGCGTGGACCTGGGCATCATCGCGCTGTTCGCTGTCGCGATCGTGTCCGCGGGCCTTGTGGCCGCCCGTCTGCGCGTGCGCGATGTCTAACGCACCTCGATGTAGTACCTCAATTTGGGGACAGTTCCTAAATTGAGGTCACGACGGCACCGGCGCGCCCGTCCCCGCATCGCGCTCCACCGCGCCGTTTAGCGTACCGGTTTCACGCCGAAACCCTCACCGGGCAGGCGCGGCGTGCTCGGGCGCTCGATGCGCGGGGTCTTCATGCGGAACAGACCATGGCGGTTGCAGTAGAGGTACATCCAGCCACCGCCGCGCAGGGCGAAGCGCGGCTGGACCATCTGCTCGGGGTAGAGCTTCTTCATGCAGATGCCGTCCATGGTGACGTAGGCGACGAAGCTGATGAAGTGGTCCTTGGTCATGGGGTGGTCGAGCGTGACGAACCAATCGTCCTCGATGCGCTCAATCTTGAAGGCGTGCTCGGAATCCTCAGCCGCGTCCTCGGCATCCTGCGGCAAAAGCGCGGTGCCGCAGCAGGAGAACGACCCCTCGCCCATCGCGTGCACGACGTTGCCGCAAATGGGACACACGTAGAACTTCGAGCATAGCATGTTGCCCGCGCGGTTGGCGTTCTCGCGCACATCGCCGGTGAGGAGCTCGGCGACCGAGACGCCCAGCTCGCGGGACAGGTCCTCCACGAGCGAGATGTCGGGCAGGCCGCGCCCGGACTCCCATTTGGACACGGCCTTGTCGGTCACGCCCAGGCGCTCGGCGAGCTGACGCTGGGTGAGGCCGCGGCCCTCGCGTAGGCCGCGGATGGTATCGGAGGTGAGGTAGGAGCTCATGGCGGGTTCCTTTCGATGGCTAGGATTACATGGTTGCGGCGCGTCGGAGCGCGCCATGCCGAACGTGTGCACGCCTGCCATTATGTCCGCCAAGCACGACCGCGCCTACCTACGCTCCGTAGAGCGCAGGCGACACGACTCGCATGAGAATCGCCGAGGACTCCGCGCACGGCCCTTCGGTCGCACGGGGCCACGGCGCATTCCCAGCACGTGGCCCCAAGCACCACCTCAATGTAGCGCCGCACCTCAATGTGGGGGCAGCACCTACATCGAGGTGACCGCAGCCGCGCGGACGAACTCACGGAACAGCGGGTGCGGACGCGTGGGGCGGCTCTTGAACTCGGGGTGCGCCTGCGTGGCGACGAACCACGGGTGCAGGTCGCGGCGCAGCTCGACCATCTCGACCAGCGCGCCATCCGGGCTCGTGCCGGACACGACCAAGCCGGCCGCCCCCAGCTCCTCGCGGTACGCGCTGTTGAACTCGTAACGATGACGATGGCGCTCCTGCACCAGCGGCTCGCCATACGCCTCCGCCGCGAGCGTGCCCTCGACGAGCGCGCACGGATACGCGCCAAGGCGCATGGTGCCGCCCTTCTCGGTCACGCCCTCCTGTTCATCGAGCAGGTCGATCACGGCGTGCGCGCACTGCGGGTCGAACTCGGATGAGCTCGCGTCCGCATATCCCAGCACGTCGCGCGCGAACTCGCACACGGCGACCTGCATACCCAGGCAGATGCCCAGATACGGAACCCGGTGCTCACGTGCGTAGCGGGCCGCGGCGATCTTGCCGTCGAAGGCGCGCTTGCCGAAGCCGCCCGGCACGAGGATGCCCGACGCGTCGCCCAGCACCTGCTCGACGTTGTCATCGGAGAGCGCCTCGCCATCGACGAGTTCGACCTCCACGTGCTTGCCCAGGTGCGTGCCCGCGTGGTGCAGCGCCTCGATGACGGAGAGGTACGCGTCGGGCAGCTGGGTGTACTTGCCGACGAGCGCGATCTTCACGGGGTCGCCCTCGTTTTCCGCATGGTCCTTCGCAGCGAGGAACCCCTCCCAATCCGCCATGTCGCGCTCGCGCGGATCAAGCCCCAGGCGCTCACAGACGCGCAGGTCGAAATCCTGCTCGGCCATCATGCGCGGCACATCGTAGATGGACGGGGCGTCCTCGCAGGTGAACACGCAATCCACGTCCACGTCGGTGAACGAGGCGATCTTGGCGCGCACGTCGTCCTCGATATGATGGTCGCTGCGCAGCACGATGATGTCGGGCTGGATGCCAAAGCTCCGCAGCTCCTTGACGGAGTGCTGCGTCGGCTTGGTCTTCACCTCGTGGGCCGCCGCGATATAGGGCACGAGCGAGACGTGGATGTAGCAGACGTTCTCGGCGCCGGCATCCTTCTTGTACTGACGGATGGCCTCGACGAACGGCTGGCCCTCGATGTCGCCGATCGTGCCGCCGAGCTCGGTGATGACCACGTCGGCGTCCGTCTGCTCCTCGACGCCGCGGAACTTGGCCTTAATGGCGTTCGTCACGTGCGGGATGACCTGCACCGTGCCGCCGAGGAAGTCGCCATGGCGCTCGCGCGCGATGAGGTCCTGGTAGATGGCGCCCGTGGTGAAGTTGGAGTCGCGCGTGAGGTTCTCGTCAATGAAGCGCTCGTAATGGCCGAGGTCGAGATCGCTTTCGTAGCCGTCCTCGGTGACGAACACCTCGCCGTGCTGGAACGGGCTCATGGTACCCGGGTCCACGTTGAGATACGGATCGGCCTTCTGCATGGTCACCCGGTAGCCGCGCGACTTGAGCAGACGCCCCAGCGATGCCGCGGTGATGCCCTTGCCCAGCGAGCTGACCACGCCGCCGGTCACGAATATATGCTTTGTCATGGTGTTTACCTGCACTTCCCGTCGAAATCTGCACCGGAGTCCGGCGCTTCCACGGGATTTCAGTGTACTACCCGCCTACCATGACAATGGGGAGTATGGCGAATTCACGCACTGGAAACGATTGCCCCTCCCAACCTCAAATGAGGGACTGTCCCTAATTTGAGGTTGAAGTCCCATGCATTCGAAGCTTAGGCCGCGGTGAAGGCCGGTGCTCCGCGTGGTGCTAGCGTCCGAGTCCGAGCTCCCGCAGCGCCGAGGCGCAACGCCGCGACGCCTCCGCAGACTCCTGCGCGGTCGCATGGTCGCGATCCACCTCGACCATGAGCTCGCGGACCGCTTCGCAATCCTCGGCCACCGCAGGATCACCCGTCCCGTTCACCCACTCCCACCAGCGGGCACGGCCGTAGAACTCCACGCCCTCGAACCAGGCGCGGATCTCGTCCAGGCTCACCGGCGCCAGGTCGTTCGCGTCCACGCCCACGTCATAGCGCATGAGACCCTGCTTGCGGTTGAGCTCGTTATACACGCTACCCGCGCTGTGGATATGACCATGCAGATGCCAGGACCCGCGCGACATGGACTGCCACTCCATGAGCGGATAGTGCGACAGCACGATCTTCTGCCCATGGATATTGATGCGCACGATGGGCGACTCGACGATGAACGTCCCCGCCACGTCCTTGTGCGTCCAGTCCTTGTCGTGATTGCCCGGCACGATGTGCACCTTGCGGCAATTGATCTTCGAGCGCAGCGCCGCCGCCTCGACCGCGGTCATCTGATACGAGAAATCACCGAGGATGTACAGGTCGTCGGTGGGCGCCACACGCTCGTTGATCGCGTTGATGAGCGCGCGATTCATATGCGCGATATCGCCAAACGGGCGATCGGTGAAATGCAGCACGTTAGCATGGCCGAAGTGCGTGTCCGATGTAAACCAAAGCATGAGACGGACCTCCCGTCACGCGGAGTGACATAGTCCGATAATCATACCCTCGGCAGCACCACCCGCTCGACGGCGCGGGCGGTCATGAGCGCATACACCGCCATGAGCATCACCGTAAAGCCAAGAACGCCGGCGACGATGGCGAAGAATCCCTGCACGCCGAGGGCGAACGACAGGAATGCCACGAGTACCAGGCCGAACAGGTCGTGGATGAACGCTCCGGCGAGCGGGGCGCAAAAATACAGCCGCACCTGGGCACGCACCGACGAGCGCATATCGATGCGGTCGCAACCCAGTTGGGCCAGGGTCCCGTATGCGCGACGCGCGTCGGCGGCTCCGGAAAGCTGCTGCAAGGAGAGCACCGCCACAGCGCTCAGCAAGAAGACCGACCCGTAAAAGATGCCGATATAACCGATGGGCGCGAGCGAGGCTGACATCCCATTGGAGAGCATCTCGGGTGTGCGCAGTCCCACGCTGAAGGCGAACCCGGCCACCATCATGCACACCGCCGCCGCGATGAGCACACACACGCACGCAAGGGCCATCGACGAGCTCGAGACCCGTGCCTCGACCTGCCGCACGGTGAACGCGCGCAGGCCGCTCCAATATGCCTCGGCGCGAGCTCGCGCACGATCGGCCCACCATGAGGCACCGAGGCGAGCGACGAGCGCGGTCGCGACGCACGCGGCAAACCCCATGGGCATGATGAAGGCGATGAAGCAGATGGGCTGGAACAGGCACGCTCCCCACACCACCGCGAGAAGCACCGCCGCAAGCGCCACCTGGCCAGCCCTTGCAAGACGTCCGCCGAGACGAATGACCTCGGGGGTCCGATCGGCGAAAAAGAGCTCGATGAGGGGCCGCTTGGTCATATTGCGCGCGCCGTCGAGGGCGTTCAAGGCAAAAATGACGGAAAAGCAGCCGGCCGTCCAAAAGGCGGACCCAGCCGAAAAGGCGAACATGGGACGCCACGACACGTTGAAAACGAAGGCGGCGATGGCGCCGAACGCCGGGGACAGTGCGCCGCCGAGCGCGATGCCGAGCGCCAGGGCGCACGCTCCCACGAGCGCGGTCTCGGCGATGAGCACGAACGCCGTAGCACCGCGGCCCATACCCATGAGCTCGTACAACGCGAACTCGCGCTTGCGGCGACGCAGCAGGAATCGGTTCGCATAGCGGACCAGGAACAAAAACACCAACACGGTGAAGACGGAGAACGCCTGCAGAATATCGCCCGCGCTCCCCAGCACGCCCATTTGTTCGGTGGACAACCCAAGCGCCACCAGGTAATCGGTCGAGGCGACGAACGAGTACAGCAGACACGCCGCGAAACCGAGCGTCGCGAAATACACCGAGTAGTCACGGGCACTGCGGCGCACGTTGCCGACGGCGAGCTTGAGATATAGCTGCATGGCGAGTCCTTCCAAGGGTTATTACCGCACCCATTCTCGTGAACTCGTCCCTCCCGTGCCATCGATTCGGCTTACGCGCGGCATACGAAAATGTAAGGCTCTCATCCTCGAAGCGAACCAAAGTAAAGATAACCGCTCCGTTCACGGCCGAAAACACCCGCACTTTGGATGACCGGACCGAGCTCCCTACACCGAACCCGCGGCCTTCCATTTCTCCACGAACGAACGGTAGGCAGGGACTGCGCGCACAAAAGCATACTCGTCTTCATTCTCGACTTCCGAAAGCAGCAGCGCACCCATCCTGGACGTCAAGTCGGTCAAGTCATTCAGGTCCGAATAGCGGTAAAGCGGACCCTGGAGTGCCGCGGAGTCGCCCCCATGCAACGAGGTCATGACGGCGTCAAGAAGCTCAATTGCCTCACCAGAATCGCCCGATGCCGTCACGGCCGCCAGCCGCGGCATCAGACTCATCCATGCAGGCTGACCAAGTGCCTCGAATGCCAGCTGAGCGCGGTGCGCGCACTCGAGCGCATCATCTTTGCGGCCATCCCTCAACGCAATTTCGATCAACCCGACAATCGCCCCCATCAAATCGGCGACAATGCGAATCACGCGGGCCTCCCAAGTGCGCGCGGCGTCCTCGTCCTTTCCTTCGCGCGCATACAAGATCGCCTGGCGCTCCTCCTTATCCACCGTGCGGTCGGGGATGCCGTCCAGGATACGCTGGGCATCCTCATACCGCTCTTCCTGCATGGCTTTCGCGATGAGCATTGCGGACGCCTGATCCCTCACTGCCGGCACAACGCTCTTCGCCAAACGCGCATACGCATCGTCAAGCACGGGCCGATACCCCTCGGCACCCGGTATTTGCCGAAGCATGAGCGAACCGTCGAGATACTGCGTAAGAACGATGGCCAGCTCATCGCTCGTCGGATATAGGCGCATCTTCTCCTGCGCGTAATCGAAGCCCGCCTCGTATCCCTCTTCACGCACCAGTCGATCGACCTCGCGCTGTATTGCCAGGTTCTCTTCCTCTCCCAACTCCGGCTCGAACGACAACAGCGTGTTTGCATCCGTTTCGAACAGGCGGGCAAGCGAAGGGATGAGCGTGATATCCGGATAGCATATCCCGCGCTCCCATTTGTTGACCGCCGGAGCCGAAACACCGAGACGCTGCGCCACTTGCTCCTGAGTCATACCGAGCTCACGACGGCGAGAGCGAATTATCTCTGAGATGTGCATGTCTTTCCTTTCGCCTAAGGACGATATACCGCAGCTGCTTAGCATCCATTTCATCAGCTAGCGACCGTCAACACAATTGATGCGCCCTCATGTTTTCGGCAGGAAATCTAACCGCTGGTTAAAACAATCATGCCCCCGGCGCGGTCGCACCGGGGGCATGCAAGCATCTCTAGTCGAAAACGCCGCCTACAGCACACCATCCAACATGAGGTTCACCTTGAGCACGTTGACCGTGGGCTCGCCGAAGACGCCCAGGAATCGGCCCTTGGTGCACTGGGCGATGATGTCGCGCACCTCGCCTTCACTCTTGCCCGTGGCCTTTGCCAGGCGCGGTACCTGGTACTCGGCGGCATCGGGGGAGATCTCGGGGTCGAGCCCTGAGCCGGAACACGTCACCAGGTCGACGGGCACGGCATCCATGTCGGCGTCGGGATTGGCGGCGCGAATCTTCTCGACGCGCTCGTCCACAAGCTGCCGGTACTCCTCGCTCGCCGGGGAGAGGTTGGACGGGGCGCCGTAGGCCATGAGCCCGCCGTCCTCCCCCTCGACGATAGTCACGTTCTGGATACGGCCCCACATGTGGTCCTCATCCTCGAAGCTCTGGCCGATGAGCTCGGAGCCCACGATCTTGTCGTCGACCTTGATGAGAGAGCCGTTCGCCTGATACGGGAACGCAACCTGGGCGATGCCGGTCACGACGAGCGTATAGCCCAGGCCGCAGACAACGGTAAACAGCGCGAACACACCCAGCGCACGCGATGCAACACCTTTGAACATACAAACCTCCACTTACATAATGCCGCAGAACGCGAGCAGCATGTCGATGAGCTTGATGAATACGAACGGGGCAACGATGCCGCCCAGACCCCACACGAGCAGGTTATGGGTCAGCAGCTGTCCGGACGGGACCTCGCGGTACTTAACGCCCTTCAGCGCGGCCGGGATCAGTGCGACGATAACGAGCGCGTTATAGATGATGGCCGAAAGAACCGCGGACAGCGGGCTTGCCAGACCGAGGATGTTGAGCGCGCCAAGGCCCGGGTAGATCGGCGAGAACAGGGCCGGGATGATAGCGAAGTACTTCGCCACGTCGTTGGCCACCGAGAAGGTCGTGAGCGAACCGCGGGTCATGAGCAGCTGCTTGCCAATACGCACAACCTCGATGAGCTTGGTGGGGCTGGAGTCGAGGTCGACCATGTTGCCGGCCTCCTTGGCAGCCTGGGTGCCCGTGTTCATGGCCACGGCGACGTCGGCCTGGGCCAGAGCGGGCGCATCGTTGGTGCCGTCGCCGGTCATGGCGACCAGGTGGCCCTCACGCTGGAACTCGCGGATCTTCTCGAGCTTGCCCTCAGGGGTGGCCTCGGCCAGGAAGTCGTCAACGCCGGCCTCGGCGGCGATTGCCGCGGCGGTGAGCGGGTTGTCGCCCGTCACCATGATGGTCTTGATGCCCATGCGGCGCAGGTCGGCGAACTTCTCCTTAACGCCGGACTTGATGATGTCCTTGAGGTACACAACGCCCAGCACGCGGCAGTTCTTGGTCACGACCAGCGGGGTGCCGCCGGCCTTGGCGATGCGCTCGACGACCTCGTCGCACTCCTGGGAGAACACACCGCCGGCTGCCTCCACATAGGCGCGCACGGAATCGGCAGCGCCTTTGCGGATCTCATTGCCCTCGTAGTTCACGCCGGACATACGCGTTGCCGCGGTGAACGGGATGAACTCCATGCCCTTATCCTCGAGCGTGCGGCCGCGCAAACCGAACTGCTCCTTGGCGAGCACGACGATGGAACGGCCCTCGGGGGTCTCGTCGGCCAGCGAGGAAAGCTGGGCGGCATCGGCCAGCTCCGCGGGATCGACGCCGTCGACCGGGATGAACTCGGCGGCCTGGCGGTTACCCAGGGTGATGGTGCCGGTCTTGTCGAGCATGAGGATGTCGACGTCGCCGGCGGCCTCGATGGCGCGACCGGACATGGCCAGCACGTTGGCCTCGTTCAGACGGCTCATGCCGGCGATGCCGATGGCGGACAGCAACGCGCCGATGGTAGTGGGAGCCAGGCACACGAGCAGCGCCACGAGCGTGGTCACGGCCGTGGGGTTGACCATGTCGTTAAGACCGGCCGAGAAGCAGGAGTAGCAATACAGGGCCAGCGTGACCAGGATAAAGACGATGGAGAGGGCCACCAGGAAGATTTCCAGAGCGATCTCGTTGGGGGTCTTCTTGCGCGCGGCACCCTCGACCATCGCGATCATCTTGTCCAGGAAGCTCTGGCCGGGCTCACTGGAGATCTTGACGACGATCCAGTCGGACAGCACCGTGGTACCGCCGGTAACGGCAGAGCGGTCGCCGCCGGCCTCGCGGACCACGGGGGCGGACTCGCCGGTGATGGCGGACTCGTCAACGGAGGCAGCGCCCTCGATGACGTCGCCGTCGCCGGGGATCTGCTCGCCGGCGCGTACGATCACCAGGTCGCCGCGCGTGAGCTCGGTGCCGGGAACGACGGTGAAGTGCTCCTTGTCCTCAACGGACTCGATGCGATGCGCCTCAACATCCTTCTTGGCCGCACGCAGGGAATCGGCCTGAGCCTTACCGCGGCCCTCGGCAAGCGCCTCGGCGAAGTTCGAGAACAGGTCGGTGAGCCACAGGATGACCGCGATGGCAATCACATAGTAGGTGGGCACACCCGCGTCCTGCACACCGAAGATGGAAGCGACGGCCAGGACGGAGGTCATGACGGCGGAAAGCCACACCAGGAACATGACCGGGTTTTGAATCTGGACGCGAGGATCCAGCTTGGCAAACGAGTCGCGGACCGCGCGGCCCATCATGTCTTTTTGCATAGCCATAAATCTGCGCCCTCCTTTACGCAATCATCTGGAAGAACTCGGCAACGGGGCCAAGCGCCAGGGCCGGGAAGAAGCTCAGGGCACCGATCAGCAGAACGATGAACACGAGCAGGAATACGAACATGCCGTTGGTGGTAGACAGGGTACCGGCGCTCTCGGCGACCTTACCCTTCTTGGCCAGCGAGCCGGCGATAGCCAGCGTGCCGATGATGGGCATGAAGCGGGCGAACAGCATCTCGAGACCGAGCATGACGTTGATCCAGGGAATGTTGCAGTTCATGCCTGCAAACGCCGAGCCGTTGTTGCCGCCGCATGAGGTGAAGGCATACAGCACCTCGGAGAAGCCGTGCGCGCCGCCATTGTTGAGCTGGTCGACAAGACCGGGCACCATGCAGGCGATGGCCGAGCACACCAGAATGGCAAACGGAGTTGCCAGGCACAGGACAACCGCCCAGCGCATCTCACCCGGCTCGATCTTCTTGCCCAGAAACTCAGGCGTGCGTCCGACCATGAGGCCGGCGATGAACACCGTGAGGATGGCGAAGCCGATCATGCCGTACAGGCCGCAGCCCACGCCGCCAAAGACGACCTCGCCCAGAGCCATCTGGAGCATCTGGACAAAACCGCCCAGCGGGGTGTAAGAGTCGTGCATGGAGTTAACCGAGCCGTTGGAAGCGGCGGTGGTGTATGCCGACCACGTGGAGGAAGCGGCGATGCCGAAGCGGCTCTCCTTGCCCTCCATGTTGCCACCGGCCTGGCCGTCGGTCATCTCGATATTGACCGCTCCGCCATCGGCCAGCTGCGGGGTGCCCGCATGCTCGTTGACGGCGATGATGCCGGTGAAGATCACCAGCAAGATGAACATGGCGGCAAAGATGGCCTTGCCCTGCTTGGTGTTCTTGACGCCGATACCGAAGGTGAAGCAGCAGGCGGCCGGGATCAGCAGCAGGCTGGTCATCTCGATGATGTTGGTGAAGACACTGGGGTTCTCATACGGATGGGCGGAGTTCACGCCAAAGAAGCCGCCGCCGTTGGTGCCGGACTGCTTGATGGCGACCTGAGGAGCCGCGGGGCCCTGGGGCAGGAACTGCTCGGTGACCACGCGTGCGCCCTCGACGACCTTGCCATCGACCTTGACCGTGTCGCCCTCGATCTGGGCGCCGTCAATGACGCTCCAGCCGCCGTCTGCATTAGGCTGGACAGCGACGGGCTCTACGAGCTCAGCCTTCTGAGCCGGGTGGAAGTTGGAGATGACGCCACCGGCAGCCAGGCAGACGCCCAACACGAGGTTCAGCGGGATGAGCACATACAGGACGGTGCGGATGAGGTCGACCCAGAAGGAACCCAGACCCTGCTCCTTGACCTGACGGAAGCCGCGGATCAGTGCGAACATGACCGCGATACCGGTGCCGGCGGAAACGAAGTTCTGCACCGTGAGACCCATGAACTGCACAAGGTAGGACAGGGCGGTCTCGCCGGAATAGGACTGCCAGTTGGTATTGGTGATAAAGGAGGCCGCCGTGTTGAACGACAGGTCCCAGGGCACGCTGGGCAGGTGCTGCGGGTTGCCCGGCAGGACAGCCTGGAGCATCTGGAGCGCGACGAGCACCACGAGCCCGATACCCGAGAAGGCAAGGACGCTCACCAGGTAGTGCTTCCAGCCCATCTGCTCATGCGAGTCAATGCGGAGCAGACGATAGACGCCCCGCTCGACGGGTGCGAGCACGGGTGACAAAAAGGTATGCTCGCCGTCCATGACACGGGCCATGAACCGACCGAGCGGGATGGCCAAAACGACGAGCACGGCGAAGTACAGGATGTACTGAATTGCAGCGCTCATGATTTAAGAATCACTCCTCATCAGAATGTAGATGTAGTAGATCAACAGGCCGATGCACGTGATGCCTATGATCGGGATCAGGACGTTCATGTAACCGCTCCTTCCGAGAATCACGGGTGGCACCCTTCCCCGAGTGCCTGGTAACAGTAAACGGCGAAGCGGATTAAAACGGTGTTAGGGTGATGCCCTCCGGCCTTAAGATGCCATAAAGATGCAGCTGAGCGGATGCGGCGCCCCGAACGGAGCCCTATACTCATCGCATGCTCGAGGCGGCCCATCCCGCCGCCGCAATCGATCAACACCGGCGAGAAAGGCCTCGCAATGTCACGCGCTGCATCCGACGTACGGGCGAACCCCGACCTCCTGCTCAGAGCGCTCGAACAGGACGCCCACACACAGGAGCGCCGCGGACGCCGAGGGCACCTCAAAATCTTCTTCGGGTACGCCGCGGGCGTGGGCAAAACCTACGCCATGCTCCAGGCCGCGCACGCCGCCAAGAGGCGCGGCGTGGACGTCGTCGCCGGCTATATCGAACCTCATGAGCGCCCCGAGACGGCGCGCCTGTCGCGGGGCATCGAGCGCATCCCGCACATGTCCATCGAGCACAATGGCATCGAACTCGCGGAATTCGACCTCGACGCCGCCCTGGCCCGTGCGCCGCGGCTAATCCTCGTCGACGAACTCGCGCATACCAATGCACCGGGCTGCCGCCATGAAAAGCGCTATCAAGATGTCGAGGAGCTCCTGCGCGCCGGCATAGACGTCTACACCACGGTCAACGTCCAGCACATCGAGAGCCTGAACGACATGGTGGCCTCCATCACGGGCGTCGTCGTGCGCGAGCGCATCCCCGACCGCGTCTTCGATGACGCCGACCAGGTCGAGCTCGTGGATATCGAGCCCGAAGACCTGCTCGAGCGCCTCAAGGCCGGACTCGTGTACCGCGCGGCGCAGGCCGACCGCGCGCAGCGCAATTTCTTCAGCATCGAGAACCTCACGGCATTGCGCGAGATCGCACTGCGCCGCTGCGCCGACCGCACGGGGCGCCTCGCCGACGCCGCGCGCGTGCTCGGCAACCGCGACTACTACACCAGCGAGCGCATCCTGGTCTGCCTCTCCCCCGCCCCCACGAACCCGCGTATCGTGCGGGCGGCCGCGCGGCTGTCGAAGGCCTTCCACGGCGAACTCGTCGCCCTGTTCGTCGAAAGCCCGCGAACCCAGACCATGGACGAGGACGAACGCGCCCGCCTCTCCTCGAACAGCGCCCTCGCCGAGCAGCTCGGCGCGCAGGTGGAAACGGTGTATGGGGACGACATCGCCTTTCAGATCGCCGAGTTCGCGCGACTGTCCGGCATCTCGAAGATCGTCATGGGGCGCACCGGCGAGGCGCACGGCCTGCATCACGCGCTCTTCGGGCGCAAATCGCTCGTGGAGAGGCTGATCGCCATCGCGCCGAACCTCGACATCTACATCATCCCCGATCAGCCGGCGCCGGCCAGGCGGGGCCACGACCGGCAAGCGGCCTCGGGACCCCATCTGCCGAGCAGGCGGGATATGCTGCTCACACTGGGTCTATCCGCCATCGCCACGGCAGTTGGCACCGCATTCCGCGGACTCGGGTTCGCTGACTCGAGCATCATCTCCCTCTACATCCTCACGGCCCTGCTCACGGCCGTCACGACCGCGGGGCGCGTCTGCACCATCGTGTCGAGCATCCTCTCGGTGGTGCTCTACAACTTCTGCTTCGTGACACCGCTGTTCTCATTCGACAGCTACGACCGAAGCTACCTCGTGACCTTCGCCATCATGTTCGCGACCGCGATGGTGGCCGCCGAACTCACCGCGCGCCTCACCGACAACGCGCGCGCCTCGGCGAAAAACGCCTTCAGGACCCGCGTGCTCCTCGAAACCAACCAACTCCTGCAGCGGGCCCAGGGACCCCAGGCACGAGCGCGCGTCGCTATGAGCCAGCTCGTGAAGCTCCTCAGACTCGACGTCGTCTTCTACCCCGCAGACGGCGACCTGCTCGGGGAGCCGCTGTATGAGAGCGCCGGGGCCGAAGACCATCGCACATCCCTGTTCACCGAATACGAACGCGCCGTAGCAACGTGGACTTTCAACAACAACAAGCACGCCGGGGCGAGCACTCACACCCTGCCAGAGGCGCAGTGCCTCTACCTTGCGGTGCGCGCGGGCAACGAGGTGTTCGGCGTCGTGGGCATCGATCTGAAGGGACGCGTGCTCGAGGCGTTCGAGCACTCCATCGTCCTGTCGATCGTCGGCGAGTGCGCGCTCGCCCTCGAGAGCGACAAGGCGGCGCGAGAGCGGGAGGAGGCCGCCGTGCTCGCCAAAAATGAGCAACTGCGCGCCAACCTGCTTAGATCCATCGGCCATGACCTGAGGACGCCCCTCACCGCGATCTCGGGGTCGGCCGCGGTGCTGCGCGATGGTGGGGAGAAACTCGAGGACGCGAAACGGTTCGAGCTCGCGGACGCCATTTACAACGACTCGCTCTGGCTGATCGACACCGTCGAGAATCTCCTCGCCATCACCCGCATCGAAGATGGCGACATGCAACTCAACCTCACGTCGGAGCTCATGGACGAGGTCATCGCCGCCGCACTCAGCCATGTCGCCCGCGAATCGCACGGGCACCGCGTGACCATCACGCACACGGACGAGATCCTTTTGGTGAAAATCGATGTCCACCTCATCATGCAGGTGCTCACGAACCTCATCACGAACGCGTTCAAATACACGCCGAAGGGCTCGACCGTGACGATCGGCGCGCGACGGGAGGGTTCATCCGTCGTCGTAGAGGTCGCCGATGACGGCCCGGGTGTCTCCGATCGCGACAAGCCCCGCGTCTTCGACCGCTTCTTCATCGCCGAGGGCCCTCGCCCCGTCGACTCCCATCGAAGCTTCGGCCTCGGTCTGTCGTTGTGCCGCTCCATCATCGAGGCGCACGGGGGTATCATCGAAGTCGCCGACAACAAGCCCCATGGAGCGGTCTTCCGCTTCACCCTTCCCGCCGAGGAGATCGAGATACATGAATGACGCCGCGCACTCAAGCATCCTCGTGGTCGAAGACGACCCGGCGGTCCGTAACCTCGTGACGACCGCTCTCGACCTGCACGGCTACAGCGTCGAGAAGGCGACGGACGGCGAGACTGCCATCATGGACGCGGCATCGCGCAACCCCGACCTGATCATGCTCGACCTCGGCCTGCCGGACATCGATGGCGTCGAAGTCATCACCAAGATCCGCAGCTGGTCGGCCGTTCCCATCATCGTCATCTCGGCGCGCGTCGAGGACTCGGATAAGATCGGCGCGCTCGATGCCGGCGCCGACGACTACCTGACGAAGCCGTTTTCGGTTGAGGAGATGCTCGCCCGCGTCCGCGCCAACCTGCGGCGCTCGACCATGATCACCGCCGAATCCATCGAGGCGAGCACCTTCGACAACGGAGGCCTGCACATCGATTACGCCGCGGGATACGCCGAGCTCGACGGCGAGCGCCTCTCGCTCACACCCACCGAGTACAAGCTCCTCGTGCTTTTGGCGAAAAACGTCGACAAGGTGCTCACGCACACCTTCATCACGCACGAGATCTGGGGGACGAGCTGGGACAGCGACATCGCGAGCTTGCGCGTGTTCATGCGAACCCTACGCAAGAAGATCGAGGCCGACCCATCGCATCCCACGATGATCCAGACGCACGTCGGAGTGGGCTACCGCATGCAGCGCCTCGAGCCCCGCTAAGCCTCGTCGCCGAAGGAGATGCCGAGGGCGCGGGCCTCACGCACCAGGTCGCTGGCAGGGTCGACGTGCTTCAGCTTGCCGGCGACCTCCGCCAACGGTACGCGGCGCATCTCGCCGTCGCGCTGGGCTACCATAAAGCCGTACTCCCCCTCCAAGCAGCCCAACGCCGCCTCGACGCCACACTGTGTGGCGAACACGCGGTCCTGCGCATCGGGCTGACCGCCGCGCTGGGTGTGCCCGGGCACCGCCACGCGGGTCTCGCGCCCGCAGCGCGCCTCGACCTCGCGGGCGATATCGTAGGCGATCGACGGCGATGTGCGCGCCGCCACGAGCTTCTTGTACGCCTTCTTGGGCAGCGCCGCCTCCTCGCGAGAAATGGCGCCCTCCGCGACCACGATGATGGTGAAGCGCGCACCCGACTGCATACGGCGGTCGATCGCGGCGATCACGTTATCCATCTCGTAGGGGATCTCGGGGATCAGGCACACATCCGCACCACCGGCGACGGCGGAATACAGGGGAATCCAACCGACCTTGTGCCCCATGATCTCGATCACAAAGACGCGGCCGTGGCTGCTCGCGGTGGTGTGGATGTCGTCGATGCACTTGGTCGCGATCTCGACCGCACTCGTGAAGCCGAAGGTGATGTCGGTCCCCCATGTGTCATTGTCGATGGTCTTGGGCAGCGCGATCACGTTCAGGCCCTCCTGCGCCAAGCGGTTGGCGGTCTTGGTGGAGCCGTTGCCGCCCAGCATGAACAGACAGTCGAGGCCGAGTTCGCGATAGGTCCCCTTCATAGCGGCGACCTTGTCCACGCCGTCGGCCTCGGGAATATCGAGGCGCTTGAAGGGTGTGCGGCTCGTGCCCAAGATCGTGCCGCCGCGCGTGAGGATGCCGCTGAAGTCGGCGGGGGTCATCTTACGGAATCGTTTGTAGATGAGACCCTGATAGCCATCTTCGAAACCGAAGATCTCGACCGGCTCTCCCGAGCGATGGTCGAGAGTCTTGACGATGCCGCGCATCGTCGCGTTGAGCGCCTGGCAGTCGCCGCCGCTGGTCAAAAGGCCGATTCGAACCATAGGTACCCCTCACGTTCATGGTGCGCGCCCGCCGATGGGACGGCATCCGAGGTCTTCTCACACGTTCATCAGTGTACGCCCAACGGCGCCTCACGCGGCTCATCCGCGCCCATCGCTTACATTCACGCGAGTCTTTAACACGTTCGAAAGCAGCGTGTAAAGAGCTCATCATGGCTGCGCGCTACACTCGGGTTCAGTCCGGACACGGCGATAACCTTGAGACATTCATGCGACTTCGCAGGCATCATCACTTCCAGGTATCGCCGCAACACACGAGGGGGCCATCATGGGCAATGACGGACACGATAAGAAGCGCGACATGACCTACACCCAGAACCGAGAGCTCTCCTGGCTCCGATTCGACGAGCGCGTGCTCGCCGAATCGATGGATGAATCCGTGCCGCTGTTCGAGCGCCTGAAATTCATCGCCATCTTCGAGAGCAACATGCGCGAGTTCCTCATGGTCCGCATGGGCGGGCTCTCGAGCCTGGCGACCCTCAAGCGCCAACCGCGCGACAACAAGAGCGGCATGACCCCCTCCGAGCAGGTCGCCGCCGTGTTCTCCGAACTGCCGGGGCTGTTCTCCAAGGCCTCCGCATCCTTCGACGCCATCGAATCCCTCTTGCGCGCCAAGGGCATCGAACGCATCACGCCCGCGGAGCTCATTGGGACCGAACGCGACACGGTGCAGAGCTATTTCAACCGCAACGTGCAGCCTATCTTCTCCCCGCTCATCATCGACCCGCGCCACCCGTTCCCCAACCTCCGCAACGGGGCCCTCTACGTGGTCTGCACGCTCGCGTCCACATCCGAGGATGAGCAGGGCCTGCTCGGCATCATCGAGGTGCCGACCTCCCTTCCGCGTGTGATCGAGGTCTCCAACGAGAACGGCCTGTTGCGCTACATCCTGCTCGAAGACACCATCCTGGCATGTCTCGATTCATGCTTCGGCGCCTACGCCCCGCAGGACAGCGCCGTGATCCGCGTCACCCGCAACGCCGACCTCGATCCGGACGGCGAGGGAGTCGAGGAGGACGAGGACTACCGCCAGCACATGAAGAAGGTGCTCAAGAAGCGTCTGAGGCTGCAGCCCGTGCTGCTCGCCATTCACGGCGACCTGGGCAGAGATGCCGTCAAATCCATCCGCAAGGCGCTGCACCTGACCCAACAGGCGGTGCTTTCCGTGACTATGCCCCTCGACCTCGGCTTCATCTTCTCCCTTGAGGGAAAGCTCCCCGCAGCGGCGCGCGAGAAGCTCCTGTTCCCCCCGTTCGCACCGCAGCCGAGCCCCATGTTCTGCCCGGGCGAACCCATGCGCGAGCAGGTGCTCGCCGGCGACAAACTGCTCTTCTATCCATATGAGTCCATGAACACGCTGCTCGACCTCATCAATGAGGCGGCACACGACGACGACTGCATCTCGCTGCGCATCACCCTCTACCGTGTGGCCCGCCAGTCGCGCTTGTGCGAATCCCTGATTTCGGCCGCCGAGCACGGCAAGGAGGTCACGGTCCTCATGGAGCTGCGCGCCCGCTTCGACGAGGAGAACAACATCGCCTGGGCGGAGCGCCTCGAAGAGGCAGGCTGCACGGTCATCTATGGCGCCGAGGGCTTCAAATGTCATTCCAAGATCTGCCAGCTCACCTATCACGACCAGGGGCGCATCGAGCGCATCACGCTCCTGGGCACGGGCAACTTCAACGAAAAGACGGCGCGCCTGTACTCCGACTTCATGCTCATGACGGCGCATGAAGGCATCGGCGAGGACGCCAATGCGTTCTTCCGCAACCTGACGCTGGGTAACCTGCACGGCGAATACCGTTATCTCGGTGTCGCGCCCGCCGGTCTCAAACCACTCGTCATGGACGGCCTCGACCGCGAGATCGCCCGTGCACGCGCCGGCATGCCCGCGCACGCCTTCTTCAAGATGAACTCTCTGACCGACCGTGAAGTGATCGACAAGATCGCCGAGGCGAGCCGTGTGGGCGTGCGCGTCGACATGATCATCCGCGGCATCTCATGCATGCTGCCGGGTATCGAGGGCAGCACCGACAACGTGCACATCCGCTCGATCGTCGGGCGCTTCCTGGAGCACGCGCGCGTCTACTCGTTCGGCGAGGAGGCGGATACGGTGTACCTGTCCAGCGCCGACATGATGACGCGCAACACCGAGCACCGTGTCGAGATCGCCTATCCTGTCCTCGACCCCACCTGCCGCGCCATGGTGCGTGACTACATGGCCGACCAGCTGCGCGACAACGTGAAGGCCCGCGAGCTCGACGCACGCGGACGCTGGGTCCCCGTTTCCCGCGCGGAGGGCGAGGCGCCCTTCAACGCGCAGGAGCACTTTATGACGCAGGCCATCGAGCGCGCCCGAGCCGCTGAAGAGGAACGCGCGCGGCGAGCCGACGAGGTCGAACGCGCCACGCGCGACAAGATCGTGCGCTTCGCACAAGCCCCGGCCAGCACGAACACATGCGGGCCCGCTCCCGCCAAAGGGGAGATCGTCCAGGCCGAGGCGACCATCATCGCGCCGGCGCCCCATCCCGCCGAAGGCCGCTTCAAGCGCGGCTGGCGCATGATTGTGAGCGGCTTCAAGGAGATGCTCTCCTAAGGAACCCCAATGTGTAATTGGGGACGGGTGCGTTTTACACATCCAGACGAGTGCGCGCCGAGGATTCACCCCTCGGCGCGCTCATTTTCAACCTCAAAAAAAGGGACTGTCCCTAAATTGAGGTCTCTAGGCGCTCGCTCGCCTCGAGCCATGCCATCTCGAGCTCGTCGAGCTCGTCGCGAGCGGCAGCGACGGCATCCTGCTGAGCGGTGAGCGCGGCAAAGTCGGTGGGATCGATGCCGAACATCCCCCGCTCCAGCTCCTCGACCTTGGCGCGACGCGTCTCCATCTTGCGCTCGAGGGAGGCGACCTCCTTTTTGAGGCGCTGACGCTCCGCATTCGAGAGCCCGTTCCGAGGACCCTGAGCGCCCGTCTGCGGGACGTTCGAAAGATTGGGGTCACCCCCCTGACCGCCGTTGAATCCGGGGGCCTGAGGACGCGCGGAGCCGCCCGCGCTCAAGCCCTCCGTCAACCGGAGATACTCATCCACGCCACCCGGCACGTGTCGCAGGGTGCCGCCGATGAGCGCCCACTGCTGGTCGGTCACGCGCTCCATGAGGAAGCGGTCGTGCGTGACCAGGATGAGCGTTCCGGGCCAACTGTCCAGCAGGTCCTCCACGAGCGCGAGCATATCCGTATCCAAGTCGTTGCCGGGCTCGTCCAGGATGAGCACGTTAGGCTCCTCCAAAATAGTGAGCAGCAGAGACAGGCGGCGCTTCTGACCACCGGAAAGATCCTTGATGCGGCTCCACATCTGTTGCTGCGTGAAGCCGAGGCGCTCAAGGAGCTTCTCGGGGCTCGTTTCCTTGCCCTCCACCATCACATAGCGCTTGCCACGGGCGAGCACCTCTCGAATCGTATCGTCCTCGACGGGCTTCAGCTCATCGAGCTGCTGGGAGAGAACGCCGAAGCGCACCGTGGACCCGATCTTCACGCGACCGCGGCGAGGGCTGAGCTTACCCTGGATGACGTTGAGCAGCGTGGTCTTGCCCGCGCCATTCTCGCCCAACAGGCCGTACCGATCGCCGGCGCCGATGAGCCAGGTCACGTCAGAGAGCACGGGACGTGAGGACGCGGGGGCGCCGCACCCGTCCTCCGCCGCACCGTTCTCATAGCCCGCATCGACGTCGATTACATCAATGACCTGCTTGCCCAAGCGGCTCACCGCGAGGCGCTTCAGCTCGAGTTCGTTGCGCACGGGAGGAACGTCGGCGATGAGCTCACGAGCCGCCTCGACGCGGAATTTCGGCTTGGTGCTTCGCGCTTGCGCACCACGCGAGAGCCACGCGAGCTCCTTGCGCGCCATGTTGCGACGACGCTCCTCGGTCACCTGCGCCATGCGGTCGCGCTCGACGCGCTGCAGGATATAGGCGGAGTAGCCGCCCTCGAACGGATCGACGCAGCCGTCGTGCACCTCCCACATGGAGGTGCAGACCTCGTCGAGGAACCAGCGGTCGTGCGTGACGACGAGCATGGCGCCGGATCCGCGCTGACAGCGAGACTTGAGATGTTCGGCGAGCCAGTTGATGGTGCGCATGTCCAGATGGTTGGTGGGCTCGTCCAGCATCAGCACGTCGTAATCCCCGATGAGCAGGCGCGCCAGGTCCACACGGCGGCGCTGGCCGCCGGACAGCTCCCCCACCAGGCCCTCCCAGGGCACATCCGCGATGAGCCCGTCCAGGATCTGACGGACACGCGGGCTCGCGGCCCACTCGTACTCGGGAAGGTCACCCACCACGGCCCTATGCACCGTGGAGGCGCTGTCGAGCGCATCGCGCTGCCCGAGCACGCCGACCGTCACATCGCGGCGGCGCGTCACGCGCCCCGCGTCCGGCGGAACCGCCCCGGAAAGCACGCCGAGCAAGCTCGACTTGCCGTCGCCGTTCTTGCCGACGATGCCGATACGGTCGCCCTCGTTGACACCCAGGGTCACGTCCTGAGCGATCAACTTGGTGGGAAACTCCAGGTGCACGCTGTCGCAGCCGAGCAGAATGGCCATAATCGCAGCTCCTCGCTTCTCGTATTCACAGCCATCCATCTTAACAGTCCACCCAGATAGCGGACGGGCTGATTGCCTCTAGGAGAACATGCCCGTAAGGTAATCGTTCAGGCGCTTATCCTTGGGGCGCTGGAAGATCTGGTCGGTCTGGCCGCACTCAACCATGTCGCCCATGTAGAAGAAAGCGGTGCGGTTGGACACGCGACTCGCTTGCTCCATGTTGTGCGTCACGATCACGATGGCGCGCTCTTTGACCACGCTCTGCATGAGCTCCTCGATCGCCAGAGTCGAGATCGGGTCGAGGGCCGAGCAGGGTTCGTCGAACAGGATGACGTCCGGATGCATGGCGAGCGTACGGGCGATGCACAGACGTTGCTGCTGACCACCGGAAAGCGAAAATGCACTCTGGTTCAACTTGTCCTTAACCTCGTCCCACAGGGCGGCGCCGCGCAGAGACTCCTCGACCAGGGCATCGAGATTCTCCTTGCCACGCAGGCCGTGGCGCTTGGGCGCGAACACGATGTTCTCGTAGATCGTCTTATGGAACGGGTTCGGCTGCTGGAACACCATGCCGATCGAGCGGCGCAGGTCGTAGAGATTCTCCTCGCGCGTGTTGATGTTGCGCCCATCGTAGATGATCTCGCCCTCGACGCGGCAACCCTTGATCTCGCGATTCATGAGGTTCAAGCTGCGCAGGAACGTGGACTTGCCGCAGCCGGACGGGCCGATCAACGCGGTGATCTCACCCTTGTGAAACGCCAGTGAGGTATCGTGCAGCGCATGGTTCGAGCCGTAATAGACGTTGACGCCATGCGTCTCGAGCACGACCTCGGAGGTGGGGGCCATCTCGGCGGCGGCGGTGCCGATGACCACCTGGTCCATGGGGGTCTCGCCCGTAATCACTTCACTCATTCGGCGGTCATCCTTTTTGCCAGGGCCTTGCCCGCGAGGCGGGAGAGCACGTTGAACAGAAGCACGCAGATCATCAGCAAGGCAGCGGTTCCCCACACGATATGCTGGGCCTCGGGGCTGCCCTCGCCGTAGATCTTGTAGATGTGCACCGCGAGCGACTCGCCGGGGCGGAAGATGTTCCAGGCGCACGTGGGGCTGGAGAAGTTGAGCGTGAGGAAGTTCAGGCGCACCGGGCTCGACATGCCGGAGGTGAACAGCAAGGCCGCGGCCTCACCGAACACGCGGCCGGCGGAGAGCACGACGCCCGTGACGATCGCGGGCATGGCAGCCGGGATGAGCACGTGAACCGTGGCCTCCCAACGCGTGAGGCCCATGGCCAGGCACGCGTCGCGCTGGTGCTGGGGCACGTCCTCGAGCGCCTGCTGGATAACGCGCACCAGAATCGGGATATTGAACATGGTGAGCGCCACGGCACCGGAAATGATCGAGTACTTCCAACCGAAGTTCACGGAAAACACGAGGAAGCCGAACATGCCAACGACGATGGACGGTAGCGAGGACAGGGTCTCGATGGCCGTGCTCGCAATCGCGGTGATAGGGCCGTCCGGAGCGTACTCGGTGAGGAACACCGCGGCCCCAAGGCTCACCGGCACCGAGATCAGCAGCGTGATGACAAGCAGGTAGAAGGAGTCGAACAGCTGATAGGCAACGCCGCCGGCCGCGCCGTTGGAACGGCTCGGCTGCGTGAGGAAGCCCGGGGTCAGCAGGGTGGAGAGGCCCTCGTAGAGGATATAGGCCACCATCGACACGACGATGAGCATGACGAAGCACGCGATGCCGGTCAGGACGGCGGTGGCGATGCGGTCGCCGCGCTGGGCGCGCAGGATGTGGCCCTCGTCGATGGCGAGCGGGCGGGGTGCACCGGAAGCAGGTGCCTGAGTGGTGGTGCGCTTATCAGCCACGGGACTTCGCCCCCTTCTTGCCAATCATATGGATGATCAGGATAAAGACGAGCGACATGCCCATCAGCAACAGGCCGAGAGACCACAGCACGTCCTTCTGCACCGAGCCGTCGGCGTAGATCGCCATGCTGGTGGTGAGGGTCGTGGTAATGGTCGAGGCCGGAGACAGCAAAGACAGAGGCATGACCTCGGCACCACCGATAACCATGCGGACCGCGAGCGTCTCACCAAAGGCACGCGTCATGCCGAGGATGACTGCGGTCATGAGGGAGGGCATCGCGGACTTGATCACGACGTGACGAATGGTCTGCCAGCGCGTGTATCCGAGGGCGAGCGAACCCTGACGATAGCCATCGGGAACGGCGCGCAGGGCATCCATGGAAAGTGTGGTCACCGTCGGCAAGATCATGATGGCCAGCACGACGGCGCCGGGCAGGATGCCCATGCCGGTCTGCGTGCCGAAGATGGCCTTGCAGGCGGCGACGACCACGTGGAAGCCGATGAGGCCGAACACGACGGAGGGAATACCCACGAGCAGCTCGACGAGCGGCTGGAAGATCTTCTTGCCGAAGTCCGGGCGAATCTCGACCGCAAAGATCGCCGACCCGATGGCGATGGGCAGCGCGATGGCGGTCGACAGCAGCGTGACCGCGAACGACGTGACGATGAGCGGCAACGCCCCGGTCTGCGGCAGACCGGTCTCGGGATCTATGTTGGCAAGGCTCCAATCGGTCCCGGTGAAGAAGCCGACGAGGTCCACGCCGTCCTTGAAGAAGGTGGAGAGGCCCTTTTGCGCGACCATGACGATAAGCGCGAGGACCAGCAATGTCACGAGCGCGACGCACGCGCCCGTGACACCAAAACCGACCTTCTCAAGGTTGCGCTTGGGCATCTGTTTTGCCATGACGCACCTTTCGAAAGGATATGTGAAGAGGGTCTTACTTCTCGGTGACGACGCCGTTCGCGTCCTTCACCACGGCCATCTTGGAGACCGGGATGAAGCCCTGCTCGGCAACGAGCTCGCCCTGGACGTCATCGGAGAGCATGTACTCGAGGAAAGCCTTGGTGGCGTCATCGGCGTCCTTGGCGCAGTACATGTGCTCGGTGGCCCAAATCGGGAAGGAGTTGTCAAGGACGTTCTCGCTCGCGGGCTCCACGCCGCCGACCTTGATGGCGGTGAACTTGGAGTCATCGAAGTGGGAGAAGTCGATGTAGGAGATGGCGTTGTCGGTGGAGCCCATCAGGGTCTGGACGTCGCCGGACTTGTCCTGCTCGGGCTGGGCGGGCTTGTAGGTGTTCTTCTCCTCGCCGAAGACGGCGGCCTCGAAGGTGGCGCGGGTGCCGGAGCCCTCCTTGCGGTTGACGACGACGATCTCGGCGTCCTCGCCGCCGACCTCGCTCCAGTTGGTGATGGTGCCACCGAAGATGCCCTTGAGCTGCTCGAGGGTCAGGTCATCGACGGTGACGTTCTTGGAGACGATCGGGCCCATGCCCACGACGGCGACCTCGTGGTCGACGAGCTTGGCGGCGGCATCGGCGTCGAGCTTGGTCTCGGCGAAGACATCAGAGTTACCGATGGTCACGGTGCCGGAGGACACGGCGGTGAGGCCGGCGCCGGAGCCGTTGCCGGAGCCGGAGATGACGCAGTCGGGGTTCTCGTTCATGAACTGCTCGGCCGCAGCCTCGACGAGGGCCTGGAAGGAGGAGGCGCCGTCGTAGGTGACCTCGCCCACGACGCCCGCGGCGGCGTCGGCGGAACCAGCGGCAGGGGCCTCAGAGCCACCGCAGCCAGCCAGGCCGAGACCGGCCACGGCGGCGACACCGCCGGCAAGGCCGAGGAAGGAGCGACGAGAGCAGGAATAATCGAACATGGTTCTCCCTTCGAGAGCAACATCGGCGTGATTTCGCGCCGGACGGAAAACTGGGGTCCATCTTCATCCCCATGAGGCGTGTTCGGGCCCCATCCGTCGTACGGCAAGCACGATACCGCGCGCTCGCCGCCCATCTGCCCTCGTTCGCCGTCTCTTACGGCACTCTGACCGAGCATTACCACGTGCTTTGACCCGCCTTACAAGCGGCTTACATATGAAAAGGCGGTGTCACGTTCGACCGTGACACCGCCTTCTGCGGAATATGATGCTTCTTCTTCCGAACAGCTCACATTTCAACCGCTCAACGCCCTAGCGCTTCTTTTTCGGGCGCTTCTTCTTGGCGGGCTGACCCGCCTTCTTGGCGCTCGGAGCATCGTGGCGTTTACGGTAGAGATGTCCGCCGAACACCATCGATACCACGATAATGGCGATATAGAAGAACTGCTCCCAGATATTCGGGGCCTCCATGCTAGAACTCCAATTCGTTCAATCGTACGAGCGCGATGATGTACATCTTGAGGGCGTCGCGCAGGAGCTGCTCGTTGGCGGCCTCGTTAGGGCCGTGCATGCTGCCCGCCCATGCGGGGAGCTCCAGGCTATTGTCCTCGGGGCCAAACGAGACGGCGCTCTTAAAGTTGCGCGCATAGGTACCGCCGCCCATGGAGAAGGGCTCTGCAGGCTTGCCCGTGACCTCACGGTACGTGTTGAGCAAGGCGCGAACCGCCGGGCTGTCAGCGGAGACGCTGAAGGGCTCCTTGGCACGGCCGGCGATGAACTCCGCGCCAAAGCGCGACGCATGGGCTCCGCAGATCATGGTCATCTCATCGGAGGTGGTGGAGTCGGGATAACGGACGTCGATGGTCTGAAGGATGTGACCGTCCGCGACCTCAATCGTACCGGCGTTGCAGGTGAGGGCGCCAAAGGCATCGCTCTCGGCGGCGATGCCAAGCCCCTCCCCCGCCGTGCCGTCATGCACCACGGAGAGCAGATCAAGATAGGAGCGCTCCGCGGAATCGAACAGATCGGGCTGAGCATCCATAACCTCGTGCAGGTAGCCCGCCACGAGCGCGATGGCGTTGATCGTGCCCTCAGGAAGAGAGGCGTGCCCGCCGATACCCTGAGCGAAGATGCGCGTACAGCCCTCGCCGGCATCCTCGAGCGTGATGCGATCCGCATTGGCCTGCGGAGCGGGAAGGTCGGCGAGCGGCACGGCGATGATGCACTCGGACTGGCTGGGGATGGCGTTGGTCGCCTCGGCGCCGCTCCAAGAGCAAATGATGCCGCTCTCGATCTTCGCGCTCTTGAACGTGCCGCCAAAGCAGCCCTTCTCGGCATTGCACACAGGGAACTCGGCATCGGGGGTAAAGAGGAACAGTGGCTGCTCATGACCGGCCAGGTAGTGCTTGACGTCGGTCATGCCCACCTCCTCGTCGCAGCCGAGCAGCGCACGGAACGTGTAGCGCGGGGTGATGCCCTCACGCAGGAAGAACGCACCAGCATAGAGCGACAGAACGGCGGGTCCCTTGTCGTCGATCACGCCGCGGCCGAGCAGCCAGCCCTCACGACGCTCCATGGAAAACGGGTCCGTGCCCCAACCGGGACCAGCGGGGACCACGTCGACGTGCGCGATGGTGGCGATGTGCTCCTCACGCTCGCCCGGGATGTCCGCGATTCCAACATAGCCGTCATCGTCGGTCACCTCGTACCCCAGGCGCTCAGCAATGCCCAAGCCGCAATCGAGCGCGTCACGCACGGACCTGCCGAACGGGGCGCCCGACTCGGCCGCCGAGGCATCGGCGACGGACGGATATGCCACCAGGGAGGCGATATCGGAAACGACATCCTCCCAGACTTCATCAACGTATTTCTCAACGCTCTCCATCACATCCGCGCGCATGGGCGCTCCCTTCCCTCAGATGATTCAACAATGAGTAATTATGCCCAATAACTCAGAAGGCAGGCGATGGCACGGGCAAATGACCGCTCGCAAATACCGCCAACGGCGAGCTGCACCGACTACCACACGCCCAAAACGCGACCCACTTCGAGCATATCCTTACAGACGGCGACCGCGCCGGCCTCCTCGAGCTCGCCAGGGACAGCGGCACCCGAATAGATGCCGATACAGGGAATCCCGAGCTCGGCGGCCCCCTGCACGTCATACATACGGTCTCCCACCATCACGGCGTCGGCACTAGTCGCACCCAGGGCGTCGAGCGCCGCGGCGATTGACTCCGCCTTGGTCTCGCGAAAACCGGGAATGCGTCCCGCAACGGCTTCGAATTGCGTGACGCCGAGGGAATCGAGCAACTTGCACGTCGGCGCCTCGACGCGCGACGTCGCCACAGCCAAACGCTTTCCGGAGGCAGTCAGCGCATCGAGAAGGTCGGCGGTATGCGAGAAAAGCGGGATATCCGCTAGCGTGACCGTGCGTTCGAACAGCGCGCGATACTCGGCGGCAACAACCTGCGTCTCTTGCTCCCCCATATCCGTGACGAGCTTGATCCCGATCTCAAGCGGCGGCCCAATCAGAGGCAGCATCTGCTCTTCGCTGAGCTCATACCCGTGATTCGAAAGGACCGTTCCCACCGCGCGCATAATGGCCGGCTGAGTATCGGCGACCGTGCCGTCAAAGTCGAACAGCACCACGGGTCTCTCGTGTATCGGCAAGCCGTCGAATTCATGCATGGGCTCCACTCGCACCTTTCCAAACATCCTTTTCTTTATGAAAAAGACCCCGGCGGACACATGCCCGTCGGGGTCTGCAGCGAACCTAGGGTTCAAAGGCGATATGCCGGAGATTTACTCGGCGTCCTCGGCCTTCTCCTCACCCTCGAGCGGGGTGACCTCGATCTCGATGCCGAGGGTCTCGGCAGCGGACTTCATGGACAGGGAGATACGACGACGGTCGAGGTCGATCTCCATGACCTTGACCTGGACCTTGGAGCCCACAGTGGTGACCTGGGCAGGCTGGTCCACGTGCTTGTTGGCCATCTCGGAGATGTGCACGAGACCCTCGATACCGTCACCGAGGTCGACGAACGCGCCGAAGGGCACGAGCTTGGTAACGGTGCCCTCGACGATGGCGCCCACGGGGTACTTCTTGACCAGGGCACGCCACGGATCCTCGGTGGTCTGCTTGAGACCGAGGGAGATACGCTCGCGGTTCAGATCGACGTCGAGCACCTCGACCTCGACCTCCTGGCCGACCTTGACGACCTCGGAGGGGTGGTTAACGTGGTTCCAGGAGAGCTCGGAGATGTGGATGAGGCCGTCGATGCCGCCCAGATCCACGAAGGCGCCGAAGTCCACGATGGAGGAAACGGTGCCCTTGAGGCGCATGCCGCTCTTGAGCTTGGAGAGGATCTCGGAGCGCTCGGCCTTGCGGGACTCCTCGAGGACAACGCGGCGGGAGAGCACGACGTTGTTGCGGTTGCGATCCATCTCGATGACGCGAGCCTCGATGCGGGTGCCGAGGTAGGAGGTGAGGTCCTTCACGCGGCGAAGGTCAACGAGGGAGGCGGGCAGGAAGCCGCGCAGGCCGATGTCGAGGATAAGACCGCCCTTGACGACCTCGATAACCTCGCCCTCGACGTTCTCGCCGGCGTTGAACTTCTCCTCGATACGGTTCCAGGCACGCTCGTACTCGGCGCGCTTCTTGGAGAGAACCAGACGACCGTCCTTGTCCTCCTTCTGGAGCACGAGCGCCTCGATGGAGTCGCCCAGCGCCACGAGGTCGGCGGGGTTGGCATCCTTGCGGATGGAGAGCTCGCGGACGGGAATGACGCCCTCGGACTTGAAGCCGATGTCGACGAGGACCTCGTCGCGCTCGATCTTCACAACGGTGCCGTTAACCAGGTCGCCCTCATCGAAATCGGTGATGGAGTTGTCGATGAGGTTGTTCATCTCCTCGGTATCGACGTCGTCGAGGGAGAAGATGGACGAGTTCTGAATCTCACTCAAAGGTGGACCCCTTTCGAACTACGGGGCCCCGATTACCTGACCTGCAGATGGTTGCTTGCAAAAAGCGGACGAGCCGCCAGCGCGCGCGCACCGTTTGGAACAATCTCGGGGGCCGACAGATACTGACGTGAACTATAAACATTCACGGTTCATTAGAGTACGTTGAAACGCCCCCGTTTTCAAGCGTCACGTGCAAATTTTTCGGCCGGGGCGACGTTGCTGTCGCCAATGGCACATCTCGGGCATAATAGTTGAATTGAATAGATTCAGTTATTGGAGTCCTCGTGCCCACCATTCAGGAAGTCGCAAAGCGCGCAGGCGTATCCGCGGGAACGGTATCGCGCTACCTCAACGGCCATCAGCTCAAAGCGACCAACCAAAGCCGCGTCGAGGCGGCCATCGAGGAGCTCGGCTATCGCAGCAACTACCTGGCGCGCAGCCTGCGTTCCAAACAGAGCATGTCAATCGGCCTGCTCATCAACAACATGCTCAACCATTTTGCCGTGAGCGTCGTGGCGCAGGTGGAACGCGAGATGGAGCTCAACGACTATAACATCATCCTCTCGGGTTTCCGCGAGGACCGCGAGGTGTTCATCCGCAAGCTCGAAAATCTCATCGACCGTCGCGTCGATGGTCTCATCCTCTTCGAGGCGATCGAAGACGAACGGGCGTACAAGCTCATCGAGCAGAGCGGGATCCCCACGATCGCCATATCCAACCCCCTGCCCTTCCACTACGTGGACAATATGCTCGCAGCCAACCGCAAAAGCTGCCACGAGGTGACGAGTCGCATGATCGAGGCCGGGCACACGCGCATCGGGGTAATTGCCGGCATCCAGGAGGAATATGTTTCCCGCGAGCGCCTGAGCGGTGTGCTGGAGGCCTTCGACGAAGCGGGGCTCCCGCGCAACAACGCCGTGGTGCGCGTGGGCGACTACTCGAGGGAATACGGGTACCGGGATATGATGGACCTCATCGAGAAGGACCGCGTCGACTGTGTCTTCGCCCTCAACTACGGACGCGGCCAGGGCGCCCAACAGGCAGTGAGCGAACTCGGCCTTCGCATCGGGGAGGACATCTCCTTCGCGTGCTACGACTATCTCGACACCAAGACATACTTCCATCCAAGCATCACGACCGTCTGCCCTCCCTCGCTCGAAATCGGCACGAACGCCGCACGCGAGATCCTCTCCATGATCAAGGACAGCCGCCTGGGCACTGGTCGCACCACCTACACCGATGAGGACATCACATGGCTGCCCTCCATCATCGGGCTCAAGGAGCGCTAGCCCCTTTCGGCGATGCGCGGCACAACGAAAAAGCCCCTGCGACCGTCATTTACGGTCGCAGGGGCGACGAACTCCGTCTTCAGGCGGCGCGATGCCGTAGGGAGCATCCCCAGCTAGGCTTTCCTCTTGGCAAGGTCGATGAACTTGCCAGCCAAGATCTTGAAGGTCTCGGCGCTCATGAGCTGGTCCTCGGCGTGGATGAGGATGATGCTCGGCTCGATGTGCTCGCCGCCGGCCTCCTGGCTAATCATCTCGCCGTGCTTGGCGTGACCGGTCAGGAAGAACTGCTCGCCCTCGGCAACGCGTGCCTCGGCCTCCTCGATCTTGCCCTCCCCTGCCAAATCGATCGCCTCGATGAAGCAGCTGCGGGCCGTGCCCACGTTGGCGATGATCTCGAAGCAGGCGATTTCCATCTTGTTCATATCGTCCATGGTTACTCCTCGCTTTGTGCGGCGGCGTCCGTCACCGCACACTCGTTTTCACCGGGAAGGGACGCCTCGGCGCCGCAATCGACGTCCTCACCGGCTTCCACACCCGGGTTCTGCTTGATGTAAGTCTCCATATCGCGGAGGCGGCGCTTGATCTTGCGCTTGGCGAAGGGCCCGTAGAAAAAGCCCACCAGCTTGCCGTTCAGGTCGTTCAGGGTCTTGTCGCCGGCATACCCCTCTTCGTAGGTGATATTGACGGCGCGCTCCCCCTCCACCGGGTCAAGCTCGTAGCGCACGGTGTTCTCGCCCTTGGACGAGGCGACCGACGCGGCGTAACGGAACGGGGGCTCGTACTCCGTGATCTTGGTCGTCACGTGCTGGGCGCCGCCGATCTTGGCGTTCAGCATCTTCTGATAGGTGAACCCGGCCTTGAGCTTTTTGGCCGGGACCTTCTTGCCGCGCGCCTGCTCGGCGTCGTAGAGCACCGAGCGCGTGATCGAGGCGAAGAACTCCTCGGCGCTGACGTTGAGCTTGACCTGCACTTTCATGACATTCCTTTCGGCAGTACGCCTGAACTAGAAGCCGTGGTTCTCGGCGAGTTGCTTGTACCAGCGGCCGCTCTTCTTGATGCGGCGCTCCTGCGTCTCAAGGTCGAGCTCCACCAAGCCGTAACGGTTCTTGTAGGCGTTGAGCCAGCTCCAGCAATCGATGAACGTCCACAGATGATACCCAATGCAGTTGGATCCCTCGTCGATGCCGCGAGCGAGCTCGGTCAGGTGCTCCTTGATGAAGTCGATGCGATAGTCGTCCTGGATGGCGCCGTCCGGCCCGCGGAACTTCTCCTCGCCCTCGACGCCCATGCCGTTCTCGGAGACGATCCACTCGATGTTGCCGTAGTTGTCGCGCAGGTTGATGGCGATGTCGTACAGCGCGTGGGGGTAGATCTCCCAGCCACGGTGCGGGTTCATGCGACGACCAGGCATGGCGTACACGTCGTAGTAGTACGTGGGCATGAACGGCGCCTCGGGGTTGGGCAGGCTCGCACGGGCACACACGCGCAGCGGCTGGTAATAGTTCACGCCCAGATAGTCGACCACGTTGTCGCGGATGACGGCGAGGTCGGCCTCGTCGACGACCGGCATGAGGCCGTGCTTCCGGATGAGCTCGACCAGCTCGGGGTCGTAGGCACCGTGCACGCTCGGGTCGAGGAAGCTCTTGTTGGCGAAGAGCTCCGCGATATGGGCGGCGCGCACGTCGGCGGGGTTGTCCGAGCGCGGATAGGCCGGCGTGAGGTTGAGCACGATGCCGATCTTGGCGTCGGGGAGGACCTCATGGCAGGCGCGGATGGCCAGGGCGCTCGCGAGCGCGGTGTGGTAGGCGACCTGGACGGCTGCCTTGGGGTCGACCTTGCACGGATAGTGGTACTGCTGCAGGTAGCCGCACTCCACGTGCACGATGGGCTCGTTGAAGGTGTACCAGCGCTTGACGACGTCACCGAACAGCTCGAAGGCGATGCGGGCGTAGCGCGCGTACAGGTCCACGACCTTACGGCTCTTCCAACCGCCGCGCTCCTGGCAGACGACCGGCATATCGAAGTGGAACAGGTTCACGAACGGCTCGATGCCTTCGGCGCGAAGCGTGGTGAACACGTTGCGGTAGAACTCGACGGCCTCGGTATTGGGCTCACCCTCCGGGTCGGGCAGCAGGCGCGACCAGCTGATCGAGGTGCGGAAGGAGTTCTGGCCCGTCTCGTGCAGCAGCGCGATGTCCTCGCGCCAATGCTCGAAGAACGTCGACGTGTCGGCCGGTCCCACACCGCCGTGGAACTTGTAGTGCTCTTCCTCGAACCACAGGTCCCAGATATCGGGGGCCTTGCGGTCGATGCCGTGGGCGCCCTCGGACTGCGGAGCGCTCGTGGCGCTGCCGAAGTAGAACCCCTGCGGGAACTTTACGTCCATCGTTTTACCTCTTCTTTCTCGTCACGAACAGGTAGATGCCACTCACGATGACGACCAGGATGCCGCCGAACAGAAGGCCGATGCTCATCGGGGAGCCCGCCTCGGCTCCAAAGTTCGACATTACGATGAAGAACAGGCCGACGCCCAATATGAACACGGCCCAAGGCGATTTGAATCCCATGAGTGGCAACCCATCCTTTCTAAAAAGCCGCCGGTGCGTCCGCAGACCACCGGCGGCCGATGAAACTAGCCTCGCACAGCCTTACCGCACGAGGTCAAGCTGTACACAGGGCGCGCCCATGCCTTACGCGGCGGCCTCGGCGTCCTGCTTCTCCTGCTCCTTGTTCGCCATGATGACGAAGGGCAGGTAGATGATGACCGAGATGACCAGGTTCAGCAGGGCCACGGCAGCGGCCAGGAAGTTGCCGCCGGTGGCGAAGAAGGCGTAGAGGCCGGCGGGCATGATCCACGGCACCTGGATGAAGACCGGCGGGATGATGCCGGCGTAAGTAAAGCCGAGCGCGATCGCGGAGGTGATGACCGGGACGATGATCCACGGGATGAAGTAGATCGGGTTCAGCACGATCGGCATACCGAAGATGACGGGCTCGTTGATGTTGAACACGCCCATGGGGCCGGCGATCTTGGCGATGGTCTTGGAGTCCTCGCGCTTAGAGAAGAACAGGATCGCGATGATCAGGCCGAGGGTAAGGCCGGAGCCGCCCATCATGGTGAAGGCGTCAAAGGAGCCGCGGGTCCACATGTAGGGCATCTGGGAGATGTCGCGGGTGGCCTCCCAGACGGAGAGGTTCTCGAGCAGGGCCGGGGTGTACACACCCTCGATAATGGGGGCGAGGACGTTCATGCCGTGGATGCCGAAGAACCAGAAGAGCTGGATCAGGAACTGGACGAGCAGGACGGAGAAGAAGCCGGAGGACATGCCAAGCAGCGGGCGCTGAATGAACTCGGAGATGAGATCATTGGGGTAGGCACCCGTGGCGACCACGCAGATCTGCGTCACGGCGGCGGAGGTGAAGATGGCGAACACGCCGGGGATCATGGCCACGAAGGCGGCGTTGACCGCGGGCGGGACGCTGTCGGGCAGCTTGATGGTGAGCTTGGCCTGGATGAGCTTGATGTAGATCATCGAGCAGATGAGGCCGAAGATGAGCGCGGTGAACAGGCCGGTGGCGCTGGTGAGCACCGTCGAGATCATGCTCGATCCGACCACGTCCAGGGTGACCGCACCGGCGTCCGTCACGTTGAGGCCGGTGAGGCCGGCGGCCTCGAGCGCCTTGACGGCGTCGGCGCCAACCTTGGGCAGGGTGTAGGCGAACTTGGGGGCGAAGTTCATCGTGGCCACGACGGAGGCGAGGGACACGGCGCCGCCGGAGATGGGCGACACGTCGTAGGCCTTGCAGAGGTGGTAGCCGAGGGTGAACGCGAAGCACAGCGCCAGAATGGAGATGGAGCCGTTGAAGACGTTCACGTTGACGTTGATGAGCTGGGTGCAGGCCTCGGTGAAGCCGTTGCCCACGCCCCACCAGGTGTTGGGCAGGTCACGGAAGAACACGTTCAGCAGCGTGGCGACCGAACCGGCCATGGTGACGGGCATGATGGAGATGAACGCGTCGCGGATGGCGACGAGGTGACGCTGGTTGCCGACCTTCTGGGCAACCGGCATGAAGTGCTTCTCCATCCAGTTCATGAAACCATCCAAGGGAGTAGCCATTGCAATCTCTCCTAATGCTTGGGGTGATGAGTAGTACTACAGCGAATACGCGCTCCCGCGCGCGGCGCCGGAGACGTGTCCGGCGAAGGGCCTTACTCGTGGCCGATCAGCTTGATGGCCTGGTCCAGGACCTTGGGCGCATCCATCATGCCGTATGCCATCATGTCGATGACGTCGACGGGCGTGCCGCCGGCGACGGCGCGGATCTTGTCCAGCAGGAAACGCACCTGCGGGCCAAGCAGAATGACGTCGGCCTTTTCGGCGTTCGCCTCGGCCTCGGCCTCGGGAACGGCCCAGATGGTAGCCTCGATGCCACGCTCCTCGGCGTTGCTCTGCATCTTGGAGACCATGAGGCTCGTCGACATGCCGGCGGAGCAGCACAGCAAAATGTTGACCATGAACTCTCCTCCTTCCCTTCTCCCGGGTTTCCGGGAACGTAGTGTCGCGTCTTGGGTGGACGCACGATATCCTCATCACCCCGCGTACGATGATACGCCGCTGGGTGAGAATACCCGATCGGGCTTCGAGCGATGGGGCCGGGCCATTGGGGGATGTGGCCGCACGGCCCCGGCGCTCGAACGGGGCCCCGCCCGCCTTAGGCGAACTGGGGCAGATACTCCCTGTGGGCCTCCAGAAGCTCGTCGACCACGACGTTGGCGAGCGCGTCGGAGGGGCACAGCGGGTTCATCTCAAGCGCCGCGACTGCCAAGTCGCGATCGCCGGTGATGGCGGCCTCGACGACCATGCGCTCAAACCCCTTCATCATCTGGACATAGCCGGCGATGCGGGGCTTGAGCTCGCCAGTGGCGAGGGGCTTGGGGCCGTCAGCGGTGATGCGGCAGGCGACCTCGACACAGCTGCCGCTGGGCAAGCCCTCGATGCAGCCGTTGTTGCGCACGTCGACGTACTGGATGTCGCCGCGGTTGGTGTGAATGGACTCGATGAGGTTACAGGCCGCGTCGCTGTAGCGAGCGCCGCCGCGCTGCTCGAGCTGCCTGGGCTTGATGACGAGGTTCTCATCGCGGTAGATCTCGAACAGCTCGTCCTCGAGACGCGAGACAACCTCGCCGCGGACGCTGCCCTCCTCGAACTCCTTGAGTTCCTCGGTGAGCATTTCGTCGGTGTGGAAGTAATAGTTGTGGTATGGGCACGGGATCGCGCGGATACCGCGGATGAAGGACGGGGAGAACGGGATGGACATGAAGTTCTTCATGGCGAGCGCCTCGTCCTCGGAGACGTGCGCGTACTTCTCCACAGCCTCGTCGAGGACGGACACGCCGTCCACGAACACATCGGTGGCGAACACGAAGTGGTTCACGCCCTGGAGCTGGAGCTCCAGGCGGTCCTCATCGACGCCCAGGACCCGGGCGATGCCGGCATGCATGTTGATGGGCACGTTGCACAGGCCGATGGCGCGGTTGAAATCGGTGTAGTTGAGGATGGCCTCCTCGATCATGCCCGAGGGGTTGGAGAAGTTGATCATCCAGGCCTTGGGACAGAGCTCCTGGACCTCGCGCACGAAGTCGAGGATCACCGGGATGGTGCGGAAGGCCTTGAACATGCCGCCAGCGCCATTGGTCTCCTGGCCGAGCATGCCGTGGGACAGCGGGATGCGCTCGTCGAGCACGCGGGCGGGCAGGCGGCCGATGCGGACCTGGGAGGTCACGAAGTCGGCGCCGTCGAGGGCCGCGCGGCGATCGGTGGTGAGGATCACCTTGGTGGGCAGGCCAGCGTGCTTGACCATGCGCTGCGCGAGGGCGCCCACGGTCTGGAGCTTCTCCTCCCCTTCCGGGATGTCGACGAGCCACAGCTCGTCCACGGGGAGGTCCTCATAGCGCTTGATGAAACCCTCGACGAGTTCGGGGGTGTAGCTCGAGCCGCCGCCGATAGTCGCAATCTTGATGCCGTCTACCATGTGTCCTCTCCTCAATCTCGATGCGCTCGGTGCCGCGCCCCATGCGAACCGCATGATCCGCACGAGCGCTAACATGCGGGCGCGGAGCGATCTGCCCTACAGCAGGACGCCGAAGCGCGACCAGGAGTCCAGGTACTCCAGGAGCATCTGCTCGTGAGCGGGCAGCGTGCCGACCACATTGCGGGTGCCGTCGTCGGGCACGTCCTGGAGCACAAGCTGCAGCTCGCCCTTGTAGCGGGGGCTGGCGTTGTTGACGACCACGACGTCGCCGCGCATAAGGTCGCGGCCTACCGGGCGCGCAGGGATGTCGAGGTCCGCAAACTCGACTCGCGACCAAGTGCTGCGCAGCAGGTACGGGCTCAAATCGCCACGAACCTTGTGCTTGGGGTAAAGGGCGACCGTGCGCTCGTTGTCGGTCAAGCCCGGATCGACGACGGGGCGGAGCTGAACGAGGGAGCGGTCGATCTCCTCGACCGAGGCGAGTTCCTCTTCGGTGGCAAAACAGTTGGAGATGATGATGTCGTCGATGAGACCCATAGCGGACAGATGACGCGCCTGGAAGTCGAGCGGCAGCCCGCGATGGCATTCGAGGGTAACGAGGCCTTCCTTGAGCGGCCAGGGACCGAAAACGTCATCGCGAGGGATGCCGATGAACGCGGCAAGGTTCACGCCAAATTCTCGAACAAGGGCGCTCTCGCGCTCGAAAAAGGCGGTGTCGAGACCGCTGAAACGCTGCGGGTAGAAGTTATGGCAGGAGATGAGGCGCGCGCGATCGGGGTCGTGCGTGAGCGTCGCGGGCAGGATGCCGTCGGCGCAGCTGGCGTTGAGCTCGATCATGAGGCCGTAGGGGTTGCGCGTCATGTCCGCCACCTGGCTGGGCTGGAAGGGCTCATCCAGACGGATTCCGTCGGCGCCGATCTCGTGGAAGAACGAAAGGTTGTCGTAGGAGATACCGAGCTTGGAGAAGACACTGGGGGCCACATCGAAGATGACCTCCATGCCGTTCGCATGAGCACAAGAGGTCAGCTGTGCAGACTCGCGCTTGACCTGCTGCGGATCCCCTTCGACCGACAGCAAACATGAGAAAATGCGGCTGAACCCGTGTGCGGCGGCACGCTCGATGTACGAGCAATCCTGCTCGACCGTAGAATGCTCGGGATACAGGGAAATGCCCCACTTCATACGAGAACGTCCTTCCTTTGCGTGTCTTCAGTCGCCGCGCACGACACATCTCGTGCGTTTGATGATTTGAATTATATCGATTCAAGTTTTGAAGACGACCGAGAGGGCACAAGGCCATTCTTGTGCAGAAACGTTATTTTTACCGTATTGCCAGCTATTTATATCGATTTAATTTTAGAAAGCCCATCTCAATGAAACCGTGAACGGTAGCAATTTTCCGGCAAACGGTGACGTATATACCAGGGACAAGCACCGCAAGAGTGAAGGCAGCGGCAACCGATTCGCAGACTTAAAGGGCTAGACAAACGCCGATGGGGTACAAGTGGTTCAATGCGAGCGCGCGATTCCCTCACGCCCGATTTGCCCCGCCCAACACAGAACAAGACCCAGGAGACGCTATGCCCCAGCTCAAAGCCGTCGTCTTCGACATGGACGACACGCTGCTCAGCATCAATCTCAGCGCCTTCATCGGCGTGTTCGCGCTCGACGAGGCGAACTTGCTCGCGCAGGTCGCCCGCAAACCCATCGTGTCGCTCTTCTCCCCCCTCGGCTCGGCCATGCTCGCCCTCAACAACGGCGATCGCGCACAGGGGGACACCCGCACCAACCGCCAGTTCTTCGCCGATGAAATAGAGCGCCGCTGCGGCATCCCCATCCTCGAGCCCGCCATCGCCGACATGCTCGACTTCTACGAGCGGGAGGTCCTGCCCAAGAAGAACGACCGGACCATCTCCGCACGCCCTCGCGAGGGAGCCCATGAGGCGGTGCAGACCGTGCTCGACCATGGCTTGCGCATCGCGCTACTCACCAACCCGAGCTTCTCGCGCTCCTGCATCGAATGCCGTATGGGCTGGGGCGACATGCTCGACATGCCCTTCGAGCTTGTGACCACGTGGGAGAACTCAACGCGCGTCAAGCCCAGCGCCGATTACTACCGCGACTCGCTCGACAAGCTCGGCCTCGCCCCCGAGGAGACCCTCATGGTGGGCAACGACCCCAAGCGTGACTTCCCCTCCCCCTCGATCGGCCTCAAAACGGCCTACGTGGGTGCCGGCTACCAACCTCATGCGTTGTGGAACGGCAGCATGGCCGATTTCGCCAAGGACTTCGACCGTATCGAAGAACGGTTCTGCAACGGCGAATAGGCCCTCGCGAGGCCCAAACTTCTTACAGCCGGGTCTCGCCTGTCATGAGCTTCAAGATCTCGACATCGGTGTCCTTCATGCCCACGCGGCCGACGTAGCCCATGCTCGCGATGGTCTCCTCCACCGTGCCCATCACGATACCCTCGCCCGCGCGGAAACCGCGACCGGCCTGAGCCATATCGGCACCGAGGATCGCAGCGTCAACAGCTGCCGAGATTTTGGCGGCGCAGCTCGCCTTGGCGCCGTCGCACACGATACCGCCCACGTTGCCGAGGGTGTTGACGATGGTGGCGCCAACCTGCTCACGCGACCCGCCGCGCATCCACTCGATGGCAGCGCCCGCACCGCATCCTGCGCACACCACGCCGCAAAACGCCGAAAGCGCACCGATGTAGCTCTTCACATGGATCGCCACCAAATCGGACAGGGCGAGTGCGCGCAACAGGCGATCGCCCTCGATGCCGAGCTCCTCGGCGTAGGTCGCCACGGGCATGGCGCACGTGATGCCCTGGTTGCCCGACCCACACACGATCGCGACGGGCAGTGCGCAGCCGCTCATGCGGGCATCGGAACCGGCCGCAGCACGGGCGCGGGCACGACAGGCCACATCGTCGCCGCGCGTGGCAAGCAGCGTGCGGCCCACCTCGGCGCCCCATTCGTTGACAAGGCCCTCCTCCGAGATGGCTGTGTTGAGCGTGAGCTGACGCTCGAGGGACTCGCGTGCACCGGAGATATCGCCGCCCTCCACGAAGTCCAGGATGATGTCGAGCGTGAGGCCCTCGAGGGGCTTGCCGGCAGGCGCCTCGGAATCGCCGGCAGACTGCACGGCGCTCATGAGCGCACAGGTGCCGGAGCAGGAATCCTCCACGTCACCGCCGCGGGCGGCGGGGCACAGCTGGTTGGCGGGCACGCCGTCGCGCGTGCAGCGAACCACGTTCGTGTGGTGCTCGGAAATGGCGACCTCGGCCACATGGCCCAGTGCGTGCGCTTTGATCTCGATGTAGAGGTTCGGCACACCCTCGATCAGCGTCACCTCGCAGTAGCCCTCCTGGGCAAGCAGGTCGCGCGTGCGCGCTATGTCCGCCTCGCCCACACCCTCGAGGGCCTCGAGAGCCGCCGAGGCATCGCCGCCGACCGCGCCGAGGACCGCCGCGGCCTCGACGCCGCGCATACCATCGGAATTGGGAACGGTGACGCTCTTGACGTTCTTGACGATGTTGCCGGAGCAACCCACCTCGAGCGATTCGGGCTCGCACCCCAGCACAAGCCGGGCAAGCGCCGCGGCATATGCGACGGCGATGGGCTCTGTGCAGCCCAGCGCGCAGATCAGCTCGGAATTCAACAGGTCGCACAGCGCGCGGTCACGCTGCTCGAGCGTCATGTCGGTCACGTTCTTGACATCCACGGCGGTCCCCTTTCGACGTGTCATTCAACTGCCTCCAAGTGTAGCAGCCCCATCTGCCCTTCTCACGGAAACGCGGCTCGACCCGCAAAGGCCGAACCGCGTTGTAGGGGGGCGTGTTGGACGGTCGTCGCGTCTAGCCGAAGAAGCGCTCGATCTCGATGGCCGCGTTTTCCAGGGAATCGGAGCCGTGGATGATGTTCGCGTTCACGTCGTTGGCAAAGTCGCCGCGAATCGTGCCGGGGGCCGCGTCGAGCGGGTTGGTGGCACCCATGAGGGTGCGCATCTTGGAGACGGCGGAGAGGCCGGACACGACCATCTTCACCACGGGGCCGCTCGTCATGAAATCGACGATGTCGCCGAAGAACGGCTTGTCGGCCAGATGAGCGTAATGCACCTTGACGAGATCCTCGTCAAGCTCGCACTTCTCCATCTTCTCAATGGTGAGGCCGCAACGCTCGATGCGGTCGATGATGAGGCCCGTCTTGCGGTCACGGACGGCATCGGGCTTGATCATGATGAAGGTCTTCTCGATATCTGCCACGGGTTCCCCTTTCGATGGGAGCGCTGGAAACGCGCCTTGCGCGCTGTATGTTCGCTACGCCATGGTACCCAAAGCGCAAGGGCGGCAACCCACATTTCGACAAAGGGCCCAGCTGAAACGTTTCCCCACGCGAACATACACCGCTCGCCCACGAAACCACCATCATCGAGCCCTCCGATCAGGCGCCCTCCCCCATGGGGACGAGAGACGAAATCCCCTCGAGATGCGCTTCATCCGCGACCAGCGTTGCTCGAACCAGGCGCATCTGCTCCCTCACGGCAGAGGGAGACGTACCGCCCATCGTCGAGCGCGCACCGACGATGGCGTCGATATCGAGAGACGAGACGATATCGGGGCCGAACAGGGGGCTCGCCTCCTGAAATACGGCAAGGGGCAGATCGTCGAGCCGACATCCGCGCTCCTCGCATACGAGCACCAGGCGCCCGACAACCTCATGCGCCTCACGGAACGGCATGCCCTTCTTGGCGAGGTAGTCGGCGACATCCGTCGCCGCGAGATGCCCGACCTCGCAGGCCGCGCGCATGACATCGGCGTTGAACGTGCAGGTGGAGATCATCCCCGCCATGACGGCGAGACTCTGGGAGAGCGTGCGGGCGGAATCGAGCATGCCGCCCTTGTCCTCTTGCAAGTCCTTGTTGTATGCCAGCGGCAACCCCTTGCACGTCACCAGCAGCTGCAGGAGATTGCCGTAGACGCGACCTGTCTTTCCCCTGATGAGCTCCGCGAAATCGGGATTCTTCTTTTGGGGCATGATCGAGGAGCCCGTGGAATATGCGTCGGAAAGGGTGATATAGCCGAACTCCGAACTGCTCCACAGCACGATCTCCTCGGCGAGGCGCGAGAGGTGCATGGCCATGGTCGAGCATGCGAAATGCAGGTCCAAAATAAAATCTCGATCAGAGACCGCATCGAGCGAGTTGCAGATGACGCGAGCGAACCCCATCTCGTACGAGGCTGCGACGCGATCGATCGGATACGTGGTCCCGGCGAGCGCCGCCGCCCCCAGCGGGGATGCATCGGCTGCTTCGAAGGCCGCGGTCAGCCGATGGAAATCGCGCTCGAACATCCAGTAGTACGCGAGCAGATGGTGCGAGAGGAGAACGGGCTGCGCGTGCTGGAGATGCGTCATGCCCGGCAAGACCACGCCCTCGTTGTCGTATGCGGCCCCGATCAGGGCCTCGCGCATATGCAAATTCGCCTGCATGAGGTCGTGGGCGAGCGCTTTCGCGGCAAGCCGTGTGTCGGTGGCGACCTGGTCGTTGCGGGAACGCCCGGTATGCAGGCGCTTACCCGCTTCGCCAATGCGGCGCGTGAGCTCCCCCTCAATCGCCATGTGGATATCCTCGTCCTCGATATGGAAGGGGAACGACCCGGCATCGATCTCCCCCTCGATATCGTCGAGGCACCCCACTATGGCATCGCAGTCCCCCTGGGAGATGATGTGCTGCTTGGCGAGCATGCGTGCATGCGCCTTCGAACCCGCGATATCCTGCTTGTACAGGTGTTTGTCGACCGGCAGCGACGCGCCGAACTCCTGCGTGGCGACAGCGACGTCCTCCTTGAACCGTCCACCCCAAAGCGCCATCCTCATCCATCCTTTCCGCGGCAACCCGTCTCGGCCGCATCCGCCGCGCGGAAAACCATCCCCCACGCGGTCCATTCCCTCACGCATCCCGTACGGGTATCAGAAGTTCACCGCGCAGCTCGCGGTGAGGGAATCGGCCGTACCATCCAAGACATCGAAAGACGTGGGTGCGGGCGAGCCTCCCTGCATGTGCGCGGCCCCCTTCATCGCCCAGGTCTTGATCGAAAGCCCCTGGATATCGATGAAGCCCTTCGCCGCCTTCTGGTCGAATGCCTCGTCGTTCTCGTAGGTAGCGAGCGCCGGATCGTACAGGGCGCAGGAGCTCTTGCGACCCGCAACCACGCATCCGCCCTTGTAGAGCTTGAGTCTCACCATGCCGGTCACGTCGTGTTGCGTAGCGGCCATAAATGCGTCGAGCGCCTGCTTGAAGGGGCTGAACCAGCGTCCGTTGTAAACCTGGTCCGCCCAAAGCTGCTCGAGCGCGAGCTTGTGATGGAGCACGTCGCGCTCCAAGCACAGATCCTCGAGCGCCTTGTGCGCCTGGATGAGCGCAAGACCGGCGGGGACCTCATAGCACTCGCGGGATTTCAGCCCGACATAGCGGTTCTCGATCATGTCGATGCGGCCGTACCCGCACGAACCGGCGATGAGATTGAGCTTGGCGATAAGTTCTGACAGCGGCAGCTCCTCGCCGTCGAGGCTCGTGGGCACTCCCGCAGCGAACCCGACCTCGACGTAGGTCGGAACGTCGGGGGCATCGAGCGGGTCGACCGTCATCGTCCAGATATCCGCCGGGGGCTCCGCCCACGGATCCTCGAGCACGCCGGCCTCGATGGCGCGGCCCCACAGATTGTCGTCGATGGAATAGGGCTTCTCGATGCTCTGGGAAACCGGCACGCCGTGCTTCTCCGCATATGCGATCTCGTCGGGACGCATGCCAAGATCCCATTCACGCACGGGAGCGATGACCTTGAGCGACGGATCGAGTGCCGTGATGGATGTCTCGAAGCGCACCTGATCGTTACCCTTGCCCGTGCAACCGTGGGCGACGCAGGTGGCGCCGTACTTATGGGCCGTCTCGACGAGGTGCTTCGAGATCAGCGGGCGGGAAAGCGCAGAGAGCAGGGGGTACTTGTTCTCATACATGGCGTTCGCGGCAATGGCGCAGGTGATGTAGTCGGAGGCAAACTCGTCGGTCATGTCAACGACCTCGACGGCGACGCACCCGAGCATCCGCGCCTTTTCCGCGACCTTCTCGAGGCCGTCGTGCTCCTGGCCCACATTACCCAGCATGGCGATGACGTCGAGGTCCATCTCATGTTGCAGCCATTTGATGCACACGGAGGTATCCAGGCCTCCGGAGTACGCGAGCACGACCTTTTCCTTGGATTGCTGGTTGTTCATGGACTCATCCTTTCACGATGCCTTGATGCAGTGGAAACGGGTTGAGCCCAACCGATATAGAGGTGCCCGCGGTCGCACCTGTGTCTGCGCGCGTCACGAGTCGCATGCGATGCGCGCATATGAAAAATCCGCCTCTCGGCGGATGCTCCCTTGACGATATCGGTTGGACTCTGCGTGGAGGCCGGGCCCCCATGCGAACAGAGACAACGATCTATCGTCGTCGGGAGATTGCGCGCTGGCGTCGGACGGCAGCGTCGGCAGCGATCTGGCGGGGCGTGATGGCGGCAATCGCCTTCCCCTCGTATGTAGCCAGAAGCTGTGCCACGGTTGCTCGTCCCCTCTAAATCCGGCAGCGCCAATCATTGGTTTGCTATAGTAGCCTAAAGTGTTCGCCTGAGCATTCGATTTTTTCGAATATTTCGGCCCTGTTTCCCATATGCATAAGAAACAGGGCCGCATGAATACAATCTCGCTAATCCGAGAGATATCTGGATAGGAATTCCCGAGTGCGGGGGCTCTCGGGCGCGGTGAATATCCGCTCAGGCGCGCCCTGCTCGGCGATGACGCCGCGGTCCATGAAGACCACGCGATCCGATACGGTGCGCGCGAACTCCATCTCATGTGTGACGACCACCATCGTCATGCCGTCGCGTGCAAGGGTACGCATGACCTCGAGTACCTCGCCCACAATCTGCGGGTCGAGCGCGCTGGTGGGCTCGTCGAACAACATGATCTTCGGGCGCATGCACAGGGCGCGCGCGATGGCGACGCGCTGCTTCTGCCCGCCCGAGAGCGTGGAGGGTGCCGCATGGGCGAAGGCCTCGAGTCCCACCGAGCGCAAGTGCCCAAGCGCCACCTCCTCGGCCTCGGCCTTCGACATCTTCTTGCGGGTGATGGGCGCCAACGTGCAGTTGGCGAGCACATCCATGTTGTTGAACAGGTTGAAGCCCTGGAACACCATGCCGATGTCCTCGCGCAGGGCGTTCACATCCACATGATCTGCGGTCAGGTCGCTCCCCTGGAACCACACGTGGCCCGCGTCGGGCGTCTCCAGCAGATTGATGCACCTCAGCAAGGTCGATTTGCCCGAGCCGGAGGCGCCGATGATCGTCACGACCTCGCCGGGGGCGACGTCCAGATTGACGTCGCGCAGGACCTCCAGGTCGCCGAAGGACTTGCGCAACCCTTCGATGCGCACCAGGTATTCGCCGGCGGGCGCCGTCGCGATGATGTCACTCGTATGCATGGTTCAGCGCTCCTCGACGTTGATGGGCTGATCGGATGTGCTGCCGAGCTTCACGGACTTGACGTCGAGTCGACTTGCGAGGCGCCCTAGCAGCCACGAGGCGAACATGGTGAGGCACAGGTACATCACGCTCGTCACGAGCGCAGCCTCGAACTTGGCATAGTAGATGCCGCCCACGGTGGTGGTGGCGAACATGAGGTCGAACGTACCGATGACCGAGAGCACCGACGAGTCCTTGATGTTGATGACGAGCTCGTTGGAAAGACCGGGGATGGCGAATTTGACACCCTGCGGGAAGACGACCTTGCGCATCGCCTCCCATTGCGAGAGGCCGAGCGAGCGGGCCGCCTCCATCTGGCCGGCGTCGACCGACTCGATGCCGCCGCGCAGCACCTCCATCATGTAGGCCGTGGAGTTGAGCACGATGGTCACAAGACCGGCGGTGAACGTGCTCCAGATCGCGTTGATCTGCGTAGTGGTGAGGTCGGTCATCTTGAACAGGGAGAAAACGCCGAAGAAGATGATCATGGCCTGGACCATCATGGGCGTGCCGCGCACCACGGTGCTGTACGTGCGGGCGAATCCGCTGCCCACGACCTTCCAAAAGCGCACGAAGTCGTTGTCCGAACGGTCGATGACCTGAATACGCAAAAACACGAGGAGCAGCGCCAGGAAGAACGCGATCACAGTGCCGAACACCGCGAGGGCGACCGTGGTCTTGAGACCCGCGACAAAGATGTCGCGACCGTTGTAGAGCATGTAGAGCATGCTCTCGAGCGTGGCGGAGGGGCGCGTCGTTGCCGTGGTCGCGACCGCCCAGGCGGAGGCGAGGCCGCAGCCCACGCGGTCGATGGCGAGCACGGCGGTCATGGCGGTGACCGCATAGGAGCCGTAGCGCAGGGCGCGAACGACGCCGGGACGCGTGAACGGCGAGGCGCTCGCATAGGCCTTCCACCGCGCGAGCTTGAACACCAAGGCAATGGCGGCGATTACGAGCCAGGCGGCGAGCAGATAGTACACGGCGACCTCAAGCGCATATGCATGGGTCATGAAGCTCAAAGAGGGACGGGGCGAGGCGGACAATGCCATACCCGCGGCGGCGATGGCGCTCGTGCCCAACAGCACGTAGCGATGATCGCTGCGAATAAACGAGACCAAGCGGCCAAGCGGACCCTCGCCCGCCGATACGGTGGTCATAGATCGACTCCTTTAATTGAGTGACGTGATATGGCCGCCGAGCATGAATCGGCGGCACGGCAACATGCACATAGCCTGAGCTCGGACATATTCTCGAAGGGCGTTTTGTGAAGCGAAGCGCAACCACGCCCGAAGAGATTATGTCCGCGCTCAGGCGGCACGATCCGTTAGGCCGGCTGACGATCCATGCAGGCGGACCACATGTCCTGGCGCTCCTCGTCGTCGATGGAGGCGATGATTTCGTTGACCTTGTCGAGCGCGGCGTCGTTTCCCTTGGCAACGCCCGCGTTATCGGGCATGAGCGAGTCCTCGAAGGCGTCCTCCATGTCGAGTACGACCAAATCGGGATAGACCTCGAGCAGCTTGGGCGCAGAGAGCATGGAATACGTGATGATGTCGCACGTGCCGTTGCGCAGGTTCTCAACAACCATGGGCTGGGTCTCGGCGGGCGTCATGTGGTTGGCGCCCTCGATTTGGGCGATAACATCGTCGTACATGGTTGCGGCCTGGCCCAGGATGGAGGCATCCGCAAGCTCGTCGAACGTGGTGGCGCCGGCATAGGCGGAATCGGCCCTGCAGATCATGACGATGTCATCGTCGACATACGAATCGGAAAACGCCGCGGCAGCCGCGCGTTCGGGCGTGACGGACATACCGGCGCACACGATGTCGACCTGGCCGTTGTTGAGCGCGTCGATGAGCGAGCCGAACTCGAGCTTGACCGCCACGGGCTCCATGCCAAGGCCATCGGCGATGATCTTCGCAACCTGCACGTCGTAGCCATCGGCGTAAGCGCCGGGAACGTTCTCGATGGGGATGGTGAACTCGGACTCCTCAGAGACCTGCCAGTTGTACGGAGCATAGGCGGCCTCCATGCCGACGCGCAAGGTCTTGCCATCGCCGAGCAGGGTACCGGACGCAGAAGCACCGCCATCGGCGGCGTCGCCGCTGCCCTGGGGGGCGGGTCCGCAGCCCGCGAGGAACATCATACCTCCCACGCTCAAAGCCGCCATGCCCGAGAGCTTCAAGAACTCCCTGCGCGAATGCATGACAGGTTGTACAGATACAGAGACAGTCTCGTGAGTCATGATGATACCTCCGGTTTTTGTCTGAGACCCCTTCCGCACGACGCAACCAGAGGGGGCCCATCCCCCTCTCCCTTGCAACTTAATGCGTGAAAGTTCCGCGTGCTGCAAGGCAGGATACTCCGCTTCAGTGGAGCGCATGGTGGAGGTATGCCAAGAAATACATTGGTTACAAAGAATATTCATTTTTCCGTATGCAATTATGAGACGCGGTGTGGTGCGCGATGCTCGCGTGAGTCGGGTTTTTAAACATCGAAGGGGCGCTTCGGACCTCAGCGCTCTACAATAGGCGGGAATCGCATCCCGGAGCCGGCGGCGGCATGCCCGGCCCGGCATCCCGAAAGGAACCCATGCTCCCCTCCTATCTCGAAGACACCAACCTGTCATCCATCAAGCTCGTCGCGACCGACATGGACCTCACCCTGCTGGCCGACGACAAGTCGATGCCCGAGGGCATCGGCGAGCGCATCGATGCCCTTACCGAGCACGGCATCGTCTTTTGCGCCGCGAGCGGCAGGCCGGCCCTCGCCCTGCGCCAGTCCTTCCCCGATCATCACGCCGATATGGCCATCGTCGCCGACAACGGGGCATCCGTGTACCTGCGCGACGAACTCGTATATCGCGACCTCATCGAGCGCGAACTATGGCGAGAGGTCCTCGCCGTGGCCATGAAGACGCCCCGCTGCGTCCCCGTCCTTTGCGCCTTCGACGACGCATACGTATTGGAGCGCGACCGCGGGCATGAAGACGTGGTGGGCATCTATTACCGCTCCATCACCTACGTCGACTCCTTCGAGGGGCTCGACGTCGACTCGAACAAGATCTCGATTTACTTTCCCGCCTGGGACAGCAAGAAGAGCCTCGACGAAGTGTTCGCCCCCGCATTCGGGACCCGCCTTTACCTGACGTGCGCCGGCGACGAATGGCTGGACTTCATGAACATCGGCATCAACAAGGGGTCGGGCATGCGCCATCTCGTCGAGCACCTGGGCATCGACCTCGCAGACGTGGCCGCCTTCGGCGACACGTATAACGATATCCCCATGCTGGACATCGTGGGACACAGCTATGTGATGGGCAACGCCGCCGAGCACATGCACGCGCACGGCAAGTTCCTCGCGCCGACCAACAACGAGGCGGGCGTGCTCACCGTCATCGACCGCATCGTCGAAGCTGCGAAATAACAACGCGGCCACTTCGAATGGAACCGCCCCCGACGTACGCGTCGAGGGCGGTTTTCACATATAGGGGCGATTCCGCGACGAGTTACTTAGCCTCTGCCCACGTCTCGCCGATGCTCGCGTCGGCGATGAGGGGCACGCGCAGCTCGGCGACGCCCTCCATCTCCTCGCGAACCATGGCGATGAGTCGATCGACCTCGCCGACCGGACATTCGAAGTCGAGTTCGTCGTGCACCTGCAGGATCATCTTGGCGGAGAAGCCCTCGGCACGCAGACGCTCGGCCACGCGCACCATGGCGATCTTGATGATATCGGCAGCGGATCCCTGCATGGGGTGGTTCATCGCCGTGCGCTCACCGAACATGCGCTGCGCGGGAATGCGCAGCTCCGGGATGGGACGACGGCGACCGTACATGGTCTCGGCATAGCCCGTCTGCTTAGCAAAGGTGACCGTTTCGTCCAGATACGTGCGAACGCCGGGGTACGCGCGGAAATACGCGTCGATCATCTCACGCGCCTCGGCCATGGGGATATCGAGCGTCTGGGACAGGCCGTATGCCTGCTGGCCGTATACGATGCCGAAGTTCACCGCCTTGGCGCGGCTGCGCAGCTGTGGGGTGACCTCGTCCACGGGGACGCCGAAAACGCGCGCCGCCGTCTCGGCGTGGAAGTCCTCGCCCTCGTTGAAGGCGCTCACCAGGTGTTCGTCGCCAGAGAGGTGCGCCAGCAGCCTGAGCTCGATCTGCGAGTAGTCGATCGCCACGAACACCGACCCCTCCTCGACCGAGAAGGCGCGCTTGACCGCATGGCCCAGCTCGGAGCGGGTGGGGATGTTCTGCAGGTTGGGACTTGAACTCGAAAGGCGCCCCGTCGCGGTGATGGTCTGATTGTACGTGGTATGCACGCGCCCGTCATGGCGGCGCAACGGCCCCAGCGTGTCGAGGTACGTCGACTTGATCTTGGTTTTCTCGCGGAACTCGAGGATGAGCTGGACGATCTCATGGTCCTTCGCCAAATCCTCGAGCACCTTGGCGTTCGTGGAGTAGTATCCGCGCTGCGTCTTTTTGAGGCCAGCCGTGGGCAGGCCGAGCTTGTCGAACAGGATGCGCGAGAGCTGCATGGGGCTCGAAAGGTTGAACTCCTCGCCGCCGGCGAGCTCGCGAATACGCGCCTCGAGCGCTTGAATCTGACCGACGAGCTCATCGGACTGTGCGGCGAGGCGAGCAGGGTCGACGTACATGCCCGCGCGCTCCATGGAGGCGAGGACGCGTACGAGCGGCATCTCGATCTTGGTGAAGATGGCATCCGCCCCCTGGGCTTCGAGCGCCGAGGCGAGTGGCTCGCGCAGGGTGCGGGCGAGCCAGGCCCCACGTGCGGCGATGTTCACTGCGTCCGCAGGGGCACCGTCCTCCCCCGCCGCAGACGGCAGGGACGCATGCAAGTAGGTCTCAGCCAGGTAGTCGTCGGTGAAGTCAGAGCGCACCGAATCGAGCAGATATGCGGCGACCACGGTATCGAACAGGCGAGTGGAATCCACCGCCAGGGGGTCAAGCAGCTCGGCTTCACTCGAATCGACCGGCGACAGCTCGTGAAGCAGCGCCTTGACATCGAAGGAAGCAACGCGTCCCTCGGTCAAGACGAGCTTGAGAACGCCCGGGATGACACCTGCGGAAAGATCGAAATCGGTCGTGAATATCGCACAGGGGCCGAGGGGCTCCTCGAACGACAGCAGGGCGCGCTCGGTGGCGACCCACAGGCGGCGCGTCATGCCGAAAAGCGCGTCGGCTTCCTTGTCGTCCTCCATGGACACACCGAGCCACTCGCCCGCCTCGAGCGCACGGGACAGCTCGTCGAAACACGCGTTCATCTCCTCGTTCTCGCGAGCGTGCTTGGCCTCATCGAGCGCCGATGACGCATCGAGGGCCACCCGCAGGATCTCGGGCATCTCGAGACTCGCCGCGGCGGGAACCGCTGCAGTGCCCTCGCCTAACAGGGCGAGGAAACGGTTCTGCATGGCCATGATGCCGATTCCGCCCAAAGCGGCGGAGACGGCAGCTGCGTCGAAGGCGGGGAACGCCACCTCGGTCAGGTCGCACTCGATGGGCGCGTCCGTCATAATCGTCGCGATCTTGCGGGAGATGAGCGCATCGTCGATGTGGGCGCGCAGATTCTCGCCCATCTTGCCCTTGACCTCGTCGGCATGGGCGATGACCTCGTCGAGGTTGCCGTACTGCGCGATGAGGGCGCTCGCCTTCTTGGGGCCGATGCCGGGCACGCCGGGGATATTGTCGGAAGAGTCGCCCTTGAGGCCGTAAAAGTCGGGGACGAGCTCGGGCGTGATGCCGTGGTATAGGTCATCGACGCTCTCGGGCGTCATGATGGCGATGTCGGACAGGCCCTTGCGGGTGGACACCACGTGCACGTGGTCGGTCACGAGCTGATACATATCGCGGTCACCGGTGACGAGGTACATGTCGCACCCGGCGGCCTCACCGCGGCGGGCAAGAGTCCCCAGGATGTCGTCGCCCTCCCAGCCCTCGAGCTCCACGACGGGGACGGACAGGCTCGCGAGCAGCTCCTTGATCATGGGGAACTGACTGCGCAGGTTGGGATCCATGGGCGGGCGCTGTGCCTTATACTGCGGCAGCATCTCCATGCGGACCTTCGGACGACCCTTGTCGAAGGCGCAGACCACGCCGTCGGGTGTGAACTCGTCGACCATTTTGAGGAACATGTTGAGAAAGCCGAAGACCGCGTTGGTGGGGCGACCGTCGGGCGCGTTCATGGTGGGCGGCACGGCATGGAAGGCGCGGTGCATGAGCGAGTTGCCGTCGATCACGGCGATGACGCGGCGCTCGCGGGCGGAAGTGCTATCGGTCATGGGGATAACCTCATTTCGTCGTTGAACGAAACCAGTCTACCCCACCGCATGGACCTCTTGCCGCGGGTGTGCAAAAGGGGACGGGTGCAAATTGCACATCAGGCTCGATGTGTAATTTGCACCCGTCCCCAATTACACGGCAAGGCATGAAACTAGTTGAACTTGAAGATCTTGCTCGCCAGGTGGTACATGCCGATGGTGGTCTTCTCGCCCAGCTTGCCGGGAAGGTTCGTCCCGATGCCGATCACGCCGTGACGCGCCTTGCGATACATCTTCTCGTCGTAGGCCTTGAGCTCGGCCCACAGAGCCGCGAGCTCGTCCTCGATGCCGGGCTTGTCCGACAGCTTGGTGAACACCGAGCAAATAGCCATCATCATGGTGAAGTAGCCCATCATGTAAGAGCGCAACTTCTCCTGAGGAACGTCCTCATACAGGTGATACGCCTGCATCATGATGCGCGTGATGCGGAACTGCTGGTCAAGGCGGCCGACCATGATCTCCTCGTTCACGCTCTGGCCCTCGCGGCCGATGAAGTAGCGATAGAGGTCGATATCGGCGTAGTACAGCGTCTCGCAATTGGGCAGCGGCACGTAAGCGTAGATGTTGTCCACGTAGAAGGTATGAGGCGGCATGGGCAGTTCATGCGCGCGCAGGACGTCCGTGCGATAGCACAGCGAGTGCATCAGCAGGTTCTGATCCGGACGGAAGCGGCCGATATCGCCCCACGTGAAGACCTTCTTGCGCGGCAGGGCCATGCGGTAGCTGATGGTGGTGTGCGTGCCCTCGTAGACCTTCTCGTACACGTAGTTGGAGATGAACAGGTCCACGCGCAGGTCGCGCTCCTCAAAGCCACGCAGGAGCTGCAGCATCGTGGCGAGCGCATCCGCGTCGAGCCAGTCATCGGAGTCGACAACCTTGTAGTACGTGCCGCGCGCCTCTCGTAGGCCGGCACGGACGGCCATGCCGTGACCGCCGTTCTCCTGATGCACCACGCGGACGATGCCGGGATAGCGGGCCTCCCACTCGTCGGCCTTGGCGCCGGTCTCGTCCTTGGAGCCATCGTTCACGATGATGATCTCGATATCGGAGGCGCACTTGGAGCCCTCGAGAATCGATGAGATGCAATGGTCCATGTCCTTGGCGGCGTTGTAGCTCGGAATACCGAAGGAGAGGACCTTGTGGCCCTCCCCCGCCGGGGTCACAGACAGCGTCTTGATGGGAAATGCGGCTCGAGCCGCCTCCACATCATAGGAAGCGGCGAGTGCGGAATAGTCGACATTAGGCATGGCAGGCGATGATTTCGTCCGAAAGGTTGAGGGCAGAGGCGGTCACAGCGTCCATATCGTAATAACGGTACTCAGCCAGGCGACCGACCGGATGGAAGTTCGTGATGTGCGAGACGCGCTCGAGATAGCTCTCGTACAGCTTACGGTTATCGGGGTCCAGAATCGCGTAGTACGGGGTCTGGCCACTGCCCGGCTCGTAGGCGTGGCTGTACTCCTTCATGATGGTCGTCTTACCGGGGACCTCCTGGCCCGTCATGTTCTTGAACTCGGTGATGCGGGTGAAGTCCTCGGAAACGGTGTAGTTCACGGTGCCCACGGGCTGGAACTGATCCATGTCGAGGGTCTCGAACTTCATGTCGAGCGTGCGGTACGGCAGGGCACCCAGATCGAGGTCGAACAGCTCGTCGAGCGGGCCGGTATAGATCACCTCGCCGCCGTAGACGTTGCCGCAGACCTTCACCGTGGTGTCGGTGAGCTCGAAGATGTCACGGGCGTCCACGTCGCAGAAAACGTCGATGCAATCGTGATCGAGCATGTTCTCGAACAGGGCGGTGTAACCCTCCGCGGGCATGCCCTGGTAGGGAGCCTGCGGGAAGTAGCGGTCGTCATCGCCGACGAAGATCGGCACGCGGGCGGTGACGGAGGGGTCGATCTCGTCGGGCGTCTGGCCCCACTGCTTCATCGTGTAGTGGAGGAACACGTTCTCATACACGTAGTCGGCGATCTCGGCCAGGTCGGGGTCGTTCTTCTCGCGCAGCTGCAGGATGGGGACCTTCACGTCCTTGCCGAACGTCTCCACGAGCTTGGCGTACAGCTCCTCGCCGCGCTCCTCGCCGAACGCGAGCAGAAGGCTCTTGTGGTTGAAGGGAACCGGCATGAGCGTGCCGTGGACGTTGGCGAGTACCTTGTGCTGGTAATCGGTCCACTCGGTGAAGCGGGACAGGAACGTGTGCACGCGCTCGCTGAAGGTGTGGTAGATGTGCGGACCGTACATGTGAACGAGCACACCGGCCTCATCCAGGTAGTCGTAGGCGTTGCCGGCAATGTGGTTGCGGCGCTCGAGAACGGCGACGCGGAAGCCGACGGTCTCGGCGAGGCGACGGGCGCACACCGCACCCGCATAGCCCGCACCGACGACGATCATGTCGTAGGCGCTCGGGTTGAAATCCTCAGGGAGACCTGAATTGATCTGCATGACAGCTCCTTGCAGGTGGCGACGGCAAATGTTCCCTCTCGCGGCGCGCGGGGCCGTCATGAGCCGCGCATCGCGTTTTCATCCAACCGATTATAACGGTCGGGGCATATAATTACCCCTGTCACACCAATAAAGCTCATCATCAGACAAGGACGATGATGAGCGCGCATGACGAGGAGCGTTTGCATGAGTGATTTCCTGGGCCGCATGAAGGCCGCCGCCAAGGCCGACAAGAAGACCATCGTCCTGCCCGAGGGCGAGGACCCGCGCACCATCGAAGCGGCCAAGAAGATCGTCGAGGAGGACCTTGCCAACCTCGTGATCCTGGGCAACCCCGACGAGATCGACGTCCCCGGCGCCACCGTCATCGACCCCCGCAACGCCGAGAAGCACGAAGAGTACGCAAGCAAGTTCGCCGAGCTCCGCGCTAAGAAGGGCGTGACCATCGAGCAGGCCCGCGCCCAGGTCATGGACGCCACCTACTTCGGCACCATGATGGTCAAGATGGGCGACGCCGACGGCCTGGTCTCCGGTGCCTGCCACTCCACCGCCGACACCCTGCGTCCGGCCCTGCAGATCCTGAAGACGGCCCCCGGCACCAAGCTGGTCTCCGCCTTCATGATCATGTGCACTCAGACCGAGCAGTTCGGCGCCGACGGTACGCTCGTGTTCGCCGACTGCGGCCTGAACATCGCCCCGACTTCCGACGAGCTCTCCGAGATCGCCATCGCGTCGGCCAACTCCTTCAAGACCTTCATGGGCGATGTCGAGCCCAAGGTCGCCATGCTCTCCTACTCCACCATGGGCTCCGCCGGCGGCGACACCGCCAAGAAGGTCCAGGAGGCCACCGCATTCGCCAAGGAGAAGGCCCCCGAGCTCGCCATCGACGGCGACCTGCAGCTCGACGCCGCCATCGTGCCGTCCGTCGCAGAGCTGAAGGCCCCCGAGTCCAAGGTCGCCGGCCACGCCAACGTCCTGGTCTTCCCCAACCTCGAGACCGGCAACATCGGCTACAAGCTGGTCCAGCGCTTCGGCGGCGCCGAGGCCTACGGCCCGATCCTGCAGGGCATCGCCAAGCCGGTGAACGACCTGTCCCGCGGCTGCTCCGCCGACGACATCGTGGGTGTCGTAGCCATCACGGCCGTCCAGGCGCAGATGGCCGAGTAGCGCAACCGCCACATATGCAATCCCTGCCCGGGGCTCTTTCAAAGAGCCCCGGGTTTTTTCTTGCGCCAAGCTCGGAGACGAGCGCCCAAACGAAAAAAGGAGCGACCCCCTTCTGGAAGCCGCTCCTTGCAAATTCACGGTATGTGGCGTGAACCTACTTGGCGAGGCGCTCGACGTCGCAGGCGATCATGTACTCCTCGTCGGTGGGGAGCACCATGACGGTGACGGAGGAGCCGGCGGTGGAGATCACACCGGTCTTGCCGGAGCACATGCTCTTGTTCTTCTCGCGGTCGACGCGCACGCCCATCCACTCGAAGCACTCGCACACGGCCTGACGGGTCGCCCAGTCGTTCTCACCGATACCGCCGGTGAAGGTGATGGTGTCGACGCCGGACATGCTGGCGATCATGGCAGCGCCCTGGGCGACGACCTTGTAGATGAACATATCCAGAGCGAGCAGGCACTTCTCATCACCGGCGGCGGCGCCGTCGCGGATATCGCGGACATCGCTCGTGTTCTCGGAGATGGCGAGGAAGCCGGACTGCTTGTTCATCATGGTGTCGACCTCATCGCAGGTGTAGCCGCCCTCGCGCTGGAGGTAGCACACGGTCGCCGGGTCGATGGAGCCGCAGCGGGTGCCCATCATGAGGCCGTCGAGCGGGGTGAGGCCCATCGTGGTATCGCGGACCACGCCATCCTCGATGGCACACAGCGAGGAACCGTTACCGAGGTGGCAGGAGAGCACGCGATGGCAGGTCTCACCCAGGAGCTCCTTGGCCGTCTGCCACTCATAACGGTGGCTGGTGCCGTGAGCGCCGTACTTGCGGATGTGCAGCTTCTCGCGCACCTCGGTCGGCAGCGCGTAGGTGTAGGCCGCGGGCGGCATGCCCATGTGGAAGGACGTGTCGAACACGGCGACGTTCGGGAGCTCGGGGTAGGTCTCGCGGCAGTGCTCGATGACGCCGGCCTCGGCATAGTTGTGCAGCGGGGCGAGCGGGGCAACCTCGTAGATCTTGGCGAGCACCTCATCGTCGACGAGCGCGGAGTCCTCGAAGTGCCAGCCGCCCTGAACGATGCGGTGGCCGAAGGCCTCCATCTCGAAGCCGTGCTCGTTGATGAGCTCGATGACCTTACGGATGGCAGTGCCGTGATCAGGGAAGTCCACGATCTCCTTGACCTTCTCGCCATCACCCTCGACATGGCCGAAGATGCCGTCGGTCAGGCCGATGCGCTCGCAATTGCCCTTGGTGAAGACCTCGCGGGTCTTGGTGTTCATCAGCTGGAATTTGAGGCTCGAGCTACCGGCGTTGAGAACGAGAACGTTCATGACACTCCTTGGTGGTTCGGTTGCCCGGTCGATCCGGGCAGATTTTACACGTATGTCTCTATCATAGCGTGAACGCGGTCCCTATGGACGGCACAGAAACGCAGCCGACGGCCGCATCCCTTAGATAAGGCCCTCTCCCAGCGGCTTGCCGCCCAGCACATGCAAGTGGAAATGCATGACGGTCTGTCCGGCGGCTTCGCCCTTGTTGGAGATGACACGGAAACCCTCGTCGAGACCCTTGATACGCGCGACCTCGGCGACGGCATGGGTCATGGCGGCGAGCGTCTCGGCGGGCACGCCGTCGATGATGTTCTCGTGGTGCGCCTTGGGGATCACGAGCGTATGAACGGGGGCCTGGGGGTTCAGATCGTCGAACGCGATGACGAGGTCATCCTCGTACACGACGGTGGCAGGAATCTCGTGCTCTGCGATCTTGCAGAAAATGCAGTCGGACATGGGAAGGCTCCAATCGTCTTGATCTGTAAAGGGGGACGGGTGCGTTTCACACATCTGCACGCGACAAGCCGCGTGCGGTGAGCGCAAGGGCGCATCGGATGTGCAAAACGCACCCGTCCCCTCTTGACACATCGTAGCGAATTTACAGGTTGAGGGCGTCGGAGTCGTCGGCCGGGGAACCCGCTACGAGCTCGTCGTTGCCGTCGATATCCTTGAGAAGCACCGAGACCTTCTGCTCGGCGCCCGCAAGGCGGGCGCGCAGGCTCTTGAGCAGCTCCACGCCGCGCGTGTAGCTCTCGAGCGATTCCTCGAGCTCCATGTCGCCCGACTCGAGGCTGCGGATGATGAGCTCCAACTCGGTGGATGCCTCCTTGTACGTGAGCTCCTCGACGTTCTTGTACTCAGCCATGTTCTTCATTTCTTCATCCTTTCACGTCGCCGCGCACGCGCGGCAAGATCTCATGATTCAACGTGCCGCGGCGCGCGCTATTCCCGCGGTGCCGCGGCGCACTCGACGGCATCGACCGTTGCCAGCACATCGCCGTCGGCCATGCGCAGACGCAAAGCATCGCCCACATGGAACGAATCGGCACGCGTGGCGACCGAGCCGTCTCCGTCATACGCGATCGAATAGCCTCGGCCCAGGACCTTGAGCGGCGAAAGCGCATCGAGCGCGGCAGCCGAGCGTCCAAGCTCGGCAACAGGGGCGCTCAACAGCTGTGCGCCTTTGGACCTCAGGCGAGAGGCCGCGAGCTCGAGACCGTGGCCCATGCGGTCCATCTGCGCCGTGCTCGAACGCAGCCGGGGCGCCAGGCGATCGAGCTCCATGGCGAAGCGACCCTGCGCGCGCTCGCACGCGGCGCAAAAGCGGTCGACGGTCTGCGCGAGCTCCACCCCGCGGCGATCAACGATGTTCGCGGGGCTGGTGAGACAGGGACGCGTCGCGAACGCATCCAGTGACTGGCGCTCGCGCTCGAGTCGCACGTCCATGGCCCGGCCAAGCCGGCCGCCCAGTCCGTCGCAAACGGAGGCGGCGCGGGCGATCTTGCCCTCGAGCACGCGCTGCAAGCGTTGCTCACGACCGTCCAAGGCGCTCACCAGCTCGGAGAACTCCGGAGCGACGGACTCCGCCGCCGCGGTGGGCGTGGAGCAGCGGCGATCGCTCACCATGTCGCAGATCGAGTTGTCGGGTTCATGCCCGATGCCCGTGACCACCGGCACGGGGCACGCGGCCACGGCGCGCGCCAGGCCCTCGTCGTTGAAGGTCATGAGGTCCTCGAAGGAACCACCGCCTCGCACGAGCAGGATGCAGTCGGGCGCCGGCGTGATCGCAGCGGCGCGGCGCAGGCCCTCCACGAGCTCCGCCGGAGCGCCCTCTCCCTGTACCTTGGCACCCACGCACATAACCTCGACCATGGGGTTGCGGCGGCGCAGGGTGCGCTTCACATCGTTGATGACCGCACCGGACAGCGAGGTCACCACGGCGACACGGGTGCAGAACACGGGGATGCGGCGCTTGCGCTCGGGCTCCATGAGCCCCTCGCGGCGGAGCTTCTCCGCGAGCTGCGCGACCTGTTGGCGCAGCAGCCCCTCCCCCGCCAGGGTGAAGGAGCTCGCCTTGAAACTCATCTTGCCCGTGGGCTTGTACAGGTCGAACGTACCGGTAAACAGCACCTGCAGACCGTCGCGCAAATCGAACGCGCGCTTGTCGTAGGTGCCCTTCCACACGATGCACTCGAGCGCGGCCGACTCGTCCTTGATCTGAAAATAGCAATGGCCGCTACGGGCGTTCGGACCGCGAAACCCGGTCACCTCACCCAAAACGGTGATCTTGGGGACGCCGTGCAGGGCGCCCGCCGCCAACTCGGCAGCTTGCGAAACCGACAGGGCATCCGAATCGGACTCGCCCATATCGGCCACCACCGGTTGGTCGGGCGTGGCCCCCGTCAAACTCCAGGCACTCATGCGAACACCTCCTCTTCTCGTCTATCCAACGGCACGGTAACGCGCCGTGCGGACAAAACTAGTTATCGTCGTCGCGATGCGTACGGGCGAGAAGGTACAGCAGTTGGAGGACGCTGGAGAGCGCCGCCGCCACGTACGTGAGCGCCGCGGCGGTGAGCACCTTGCGGGCGCCGCGCACATTCACCTCGCTCATGCCAGAGCCCTCGATGTAGGCCACGGCCCGGCGGCTCGCGTTGATTTCGACGGGCAACGTGACCAGCTGGAACACCACGGAGAACGCGAACATGGCGATGGCGAGCGACGTCAGGCCCGCCATGTCCATCATGAAGCCGAGCAAGAACACGATGGTCCAGATGTTCTGGGTGAAATTGACGACGGGCACGAGGGCGTGGCGCACCTTCATCATGAAATAGCCGCTCTCACGCTGGGCCGCATGACCCGCCTCGTGGCAGGCGACCGCAACACTGGCGACCGAGCCGCCGGAGAGGTTCTCGCGCGAGAGGTAGAGATTGTTGTCGCGCGGGTCGTAATGGTCGCTCAGATGGCCGGGGGTTCCAAGGATTCCCACGCGGCCGCAACCGGATGCGTCGAGCATCCGGCGGGCAACCTGCTCACCAGTCTCCCCGTCCGAGGGAACGCGGGACCAACGGCGGTACGTGGAGTTGATATAACTCTGAGCCATGAGGCCGACCATCGTTGTGACCAGCACGATGATCAGATAAAGCGGGTCATATCCAAAGCCGTAATAGCCGTAGTAGGGCATGAGAATCCTTTCAGATGCTATGTGCACATGTGGGACCTTGTACCCAAAAAGAACGCCCCGACCTTCCAAGTCGGGGCGCCTTCGCACAGATGTGATACGTGCGGCTTTAGAAGTCCACGGCCCCCTCGCCGGCCAGCCACTCGGCCTGGAACTCGGCGTAGCGGCCATCGATGATGGCCTGGCGGGCGCGACGCATGAGGTCGAGCAGGAAATAGATGTTGTGCTGCGACAGCAGGATGCCGCCGAGCATCTCCTTCTGCGTGACCATGTGGCGAATGAGCGCACGGGAGTAGCCGCCGGTGCACACCGGGCAGGTGCACTTCTCGTCGATGGGGCGCGGGTCGCGGGCGAACTTGGCGTTCTTGAGGTTCATGCGGCCGGTGCTCGAGAACGCGGTGCCCATGCGGCCGGTGCGGGTGGGCAGCACGCAGTCGAACATGTCGACGCCACAGCCAACGCCGCGCACGAGCGTGGTGGGATTGCCCACGCCCATGAGATAGCGGGGCTTGTGACGCGGCATGTGCTCGGACACAAGCGGCTCGAGGGTCTCGAACATGACCTCGTGGGGCTCGCCCACCGAGTAGCCGCCGATGCCGTAGCCGGGGAAGTCGCCAATCTCCTCGAGGTGCTTGAGGGAGCGCAGGCGCAGGTCCAAATGCATGCCGCCCTGCACGATGCCGAACAACGCCTGGTCATCGCGAGTGTGGGCCTTGTAGCAACGCTCAGCCCACATGCTGGAGAGCTCGACGGCGCGCTCCACGAACTTACGCGTGGCGGGATAACCCGGGCACTGGTCGAGCTGCATGCAGATGTCGCTGCCGAGCTTCATGGCGATCTCCATGTTGTCCTCGGGCGTCCAGAACACATGGCTGCCGTCGTAATCGGTGGCGATGAAGCGCACGCCCTCATCGGTGAGCTTGACCGCGTCGGAATGGGAGAAGATCTGGAAGCCGCCCGAGTCCGTGAGGATGGGACCGTGCCAGTTCATGAAGTCGTGCAAGCCGCCGAGCTCGGCCACCGTATCGGCGCCCGGGCGCATGGCCAGGTGATAGGTATTGGCGAGCACGATCTGGGCGCCCAGGTCCTTCACGGTATCGGTGGGAATGCCCTTGACGTTGGCCTTGGTGCCCACGGGCATGAAGATCGGGGTCTCGATATCGCCATGCGGCGTGTAGAGGATGCCGGCGCGCGCATGCGTCTTGGGATCCTCGGCGACGATCTCGTATTTGAACAGGGATTGGTCCATGAAACGGCTCCTCGGTTATTCGGCGCCAGGCGGGCGTGGAATCAATCGGTCCAGCGCGGGGGGACTCTCCCGCGCGCAGGCCTCGCATTCACATGCAGCCGGCGCCATGCAATTTCAGCCGTTTATTGTACTATCGCGCACCGCGCCCCGCGCCATTCAGCGGGAAATGAGCTGGAATCCCACCTGGAGCACAATCGCGACGGCGACCAAGATCCAAAACGCAACCTCCCAATGCTCCCCTGCGAAAACCATGAGGGCGAGGCACGCGACGACGCTCAGGAGTATCGACAGCTCGAAGCGATGCCGACGGAGGAAGCCCTTCTTTTGAGGCGCCGAGTGGATGTTGCCCACCAGATAGTCGGCGATCTCCCGGTCGGTACTCAAATTGTGCTTGCGAAAGATCATGCCCATGCGCACGATGATCGCAACGATTCCGACAAGCAAAACCGAGTCAACCGCGGCAGCGGGAATATCCGGAGCGGGGACGTCCGAACGTTCCAGCACCATTTCCAGCGGTATGTAGAGCACGCCGATAAAAATGATGCCAAGGGTCAAAAGCAGCAGCTCTCGCTTATCGACGGAAACCCGCTTACCGAGCTCAGGAGCGACTTGATTGACCAATTCATCCACCGTAACACCAAAGACCTCGGCAAGATACGCCATGCTCTGGATATCCGGAAGGGTCTTGCCCGTCTCCCAGTTCGATATGGTTTGACGCGACACCATACACGCCTGGGCAAGGTCTTGCTGAGACATACCTAGCCGCTCGCGCTGTATCCGAATACCGGTGCCGATTCCAGTGCCTTCCATGGCCCCTCCTTCATAAGCGAATTGCCTGCCTTCACAGTAACGAAGAAGAGGTGGCTTGTCTGTCAAAAGTCCTTTACATCGGAGAAATACGCGACGCGCCAAACGCCGATCGACAAGATTGGCGTACGAGACCATCGAAGAAGTTGCCTCGTCCCCTACTCGGCCCCAGGCAAACCGTTGCCTGCACCGCGATTGGGACGCCTGAGGGCAAGCAGCTGATCGCGCACGTCTTCGCACTGGGCAATTGCCTGGGCGACGCGCTCACGCGATTCGGCGATGCGCTGCTGGACCATGGCGTCCATGAAAACGTTGTCGAACAGCCAGTCGGCGGCGAGCAGAAAGTCGCCCACATCGGGACCGATACCCGAGAATCCCTGGACATCGTTCAACTCGTCCGCCAGGCGGGAAAGCGCGCGCTGCGCCGCATTGAGGTGCTCCTGCGCAGTCTGCATCCTGCCCTGCTTGAACGCGGAGATCAAAAACCCGCCGCCGAACATGTCGAGAAGACCCCAGTTCCGCGCGCTCTTGAGATCTCGCGCGGCAGCGTCGAGACAATCCAGCGCATCCTCGACCGCCGCAAGGGCCTCATCGATCTCGATCTCCCGCTGAGCCATGTCGGTCCCCCGTCCGCTTTCGTTTGCTTCCGCGTGATTCTACATTGAAAAGTGCACCGAGACCACCGCGCAACCGCAGCGGCAGAAGCCCTATCATAAGGTAGACGAATCGGACGACCACGGGGAGGCGCACCATGTGTGACCAGGACGAATTGCAAGACCAGCCGGTAGGCGTCACCGCAGCCGAACCTCTTGCCGCGCCTTCCTGCGATGTCGAGGGTGCCGAGGATGAACCGTCGGGCCAAATCCCGGCGTTCCTCGCCCAAAACCCAATGGCGGCCACCCGCGCAGCCGAGACCCCAGACGAGTCTGCCGGTGAAAACGAGCCTGCAGGCGAAAACGTTCGCGACACCGCAGACGCCGATGGCAGTGAGCCTGAGGCCACCGAGCCCGAAGGCACGGAGGCCGTCGAGACATCCGGTCCCAGCGGCCTGTTCTCCGAGGGCGTTGCGAGCGTGAAGGCCATGAGCAGCGCGCGCCGCGCACATGCCGAGGCACGCGACGAACTCGAGCGACTTCAGAACACCATCGCCGTCCGCGAGGCCGAACTCGAGCACCGCCGCGATATCGAGGCGAACTACGATGAGATTATCGAACGGGAGCGCGCCCGCAAGAGCGATGCCGAGCAGGCAGCCGAAGACCTGAAAGCTCAACGAGATGCAACGGCCGAGCGCGTAAGCCAGCTCAAGCGCAAGCTCGAGCAGATGCGCGAGGAGGATACGACCACGGAGAAGCGCCTCAAGGTCACCCTCGACGCCGCGACCGACAAAGAGCAATCCGCGCGAGAGTCCGGACGGCGCCTCCAGAACCGCCTCGACGACGCGAAAAGCGACCTCGAACGCCTCAACGAGGAGCGACGCGCCAGCCTGATCGCATCCGAACAGGCCATCGCAAGCGCTGAGAAGCGTCTCGCCACACTCAACGCCGAATACGCAGAACTCCAACGCAACCCCTCCGCCAACTCTGCAGAGTACTCGGTCAGGACGCGCGAGCTCGAGTTCGAGATCTCCGACGCTGCCGCCGCGCTTCGCAGCGCTCGGGAGGACCTGCCGCAGACCGACCGGGAGACGCAACGCGCCATCGACGAGGCGATCGCCGCCGTCGCAGCCGCCGAGAAACCCATCGCGACCGCAAAGACCGCTTTCGATGAGGCGGCGGCCGCATCCGACAAGGCCCGTGACGCATACAGCGAGGCAAAAGAGGCCGCTGAGGCACGGCAAAAGGAGCTGCGGAAGCGCATCGGGGACGAGGAGAAGTCCCTCAAGTCGCAGGATCGATCCATAGCGGACAAGCTCGACGAGGCGTCGGCGGCGCAGGCCGTCATAGATGAGGCCGAGGATGTCATCGCCCATCCGGAGGTGACCGAGGCGATTGCCCATGCCCTCGAGGCCGACCGCGCCGAGCACGGCGACCGCGTGGCGGAGGTCGAGGAACTTGCGAACACCGAACGCGATGTGCGTGAGCAAACGCGCGCCTCGCGCATTCGGTTCATCGCCGCGATTACAGGCATCGCCCTGCTGGCCATCCTGGCGATCTGGATGCTCCTGTAGTCTGGGTTTGCACGATTGATTCTGGGCCGTCTACCTGCGCAGACGACCCAGAATTGGACACACTTTTTGTCCTATAACCCCATAACCCTAACCTTAGCCCCCACGCACGACAAAGGCGGCGGCACCGCTTCTCGCGATGCCGCCGCCTCTCTTATATCCTACGGTGGACTCGCCCACTTTCTTTTACCGAAGGAATGGGGCTATCCGATTCATCGAGCCCGCCGACGCGTTTCCTCTTCGATCGTCCTACCAACCAACCGGTGGAACTAAGAACGGCACGTGCGCTCGCTTTTGCATCTACCCGATCTCGGTATCGCAGGCGGCGGGCCCGAAAGCTGCTATATCTTCAAAACCCATCGGACACACCTCCCGTCTCGGTCGCGGTAACGTTGCGACTCTTTTGGTACATCCTGCTTATGCCCCGGGTGACAGTGGTTTTACATATCGAATGCCAATACCCAGTGAACGGTACGTTATCGCCGGCGAACGGCATTGAGACTTTACTCGATAAGCATCGCATCGCCGAAACTGAAGAACCGGTACTCCTCCCGCACGGCCTCCTCGTATGCGTCGATGATCTGATCGCGCGTGGCGAGGGCGGAAACGAGCATCATGAGCGTGGAGCGCGGCACATGGAAGTTCGTGATGAGCGCGTCCACCACGTGGAAGGTCGACCCCGGCATGAGGTACAGATTGGTAGTGGCGTCCTCGCGCACGGTGATATCGCCCTCCCCGCGAACGTCCGCACCATCCTCGCGCCCCTCAAAGCCGCGCGCCGTAACCGCTGGATCGCTCGCGGGTGCCGCGGCGTCCCACGCGCTCTCGAGGGAACGCACAGCGGTGGTGCCCACGGCGATCACGCGATGACCGGCCGCCTTGGTGGCGTGCACGGCTTCCACAACCTCGGCAGGAACGTGGTAGCGCTCGGTGTGCATGACATGCTCGGTGGGATCGTCCTCCTCCACCAGGCGGAAGGTGTCGATACCCACCTCGAGCTCGACCGTCGCCCAACCGCAGCCCTTGTCCTTGATACGCTGGATGAGCTCCGGGGTAAAGTGCAGGCCGGCGGTCGGGGCAGCAGCGGAGTGCTCCTCGCTCATGGCATACACGGTCTGGTACTTCTCCGGGTCCCCCTCATAGCCGGTGATATAAGGCGGCAGCGGAACATGGCCAGCGGCGTGAATGGCCTCGTCGAGCGTGCGCGGCACGCCGCCCTCGTTCTCGCCCACGGGCTCGAAGCGCACCAGGCGGCCGCCCTTCGAATCGTCGATGAAATCGAGGATCTCGGCGGTGAGTACCACGGGCGCGCCCTCCGGCGCGAGCAGGCCGCCGGCGCGATACTCGACGACGTTGCCCGGCTTGAGACGCTTGCCGGGGTTTACCAGGCACTCCCACACATGCCCGAGGGGATCGACGTCCTCGCGACGACGGAGCAGCAACGTCTCGGCCACACCGCCCGTCGGCTTCTTGCCTATGAGACGCGCGGGCATAACGCGCGTCTGATTGGCGACCAGCAGATCACCGGGCTCGAGGTAGTCGACGATATCGTAAAAATGACGATGCTCAACAGAGCCGCCATGCTCGAGCGCAACGGCATCCGCAGCACGGACGGGACCGCCCGGAAGCTCGCGGTTCACCACCAAGAGGCGGCAGGAATCACGCGGCTCGGCGGGAGCTTGAGCGATCAGCTCATCGGGCAGGTTGTAATCAAAATCATCGGTGCGCATGGCGCCACCTTTCACTTGAGAGTTCGACAGCCGTCCATGATAGCGCAGGCGCGGTGAGGCGTCAGTCCTTGAGGGCGGCCCGGCGGGCCTTCTCCGCCTTGCGTTCATCGCGCATGCGCGCACGGTCGAGCGCGGCCTCGGCGGCCGAAAAACGGCAACCGCAGTAATTCTGGCGGTACATACCCAGTTCGCGCGAGCGCACGGTCGCCTGCGGGTACCACGGCCGGAAATCTCGGATAACCGGGGTCAGTCCATGCGCCGACGCGAGTTTTTCCAACACGTCATTGCACGTATCGAACAACTGGTATGGAGAGACCGCGAGCGTCGTGGCGATGTGCGAGAACCCCTCCCGCTCGGCGACCCGACAGGCCTCGGCGAGACGCAAGGCGTAGCACGCGCGGCAGCGGCGCTCTCGATCCGCGCCGAGCCGCGCCACCGACGCATCCCAGCGGTCGCGGTCATCCGCCGCCTCGATCAGGCGAATACCGTTATCGGAACTCCAGCGGCGGAGTTCCTCAAGACGCTTGCCATGCTCTGACACGGGCTGGATATTCGGATTGGCCCAGCATATCGTGGGCTCAAAGCCCTCCTCCACGAGCAAGCGCACCGGCTCAAGCGAACAGGGGGCGCAGCATGCATGCAACAGTAACGGGGTCATAGGCGCTTTCCTCCCTCGACGACGCTGAAACCGGATGTCCCCCGATCGGATTTCGCCGGACGGGGCAAAGCCGACGAACCAAGCCCGTGAGAACCGTCCGCATCCGCCGCCCGAGGCGTCGCGCGGGCATCGAACGGAGAAACGCGGCGCGGCTGAAGGCGGCAAGGGGCGCCATAGAAGGAGACGCCCCACGCGGTGTCCTCGCAATAGGCGATGGTCGGGTCGGAACGAATGGCGCGCACATACCCCCAATCCCCGGTGCACCCCGAGAGATGGGCGGTCGCGACGACGATGGTCCACAACGGCCACCTAAAACCGATGCCGAGAACGACGACCAGCAGCGTCACGATGACGGAAGGCGCCAACGCTATGACAAGGTAGGCGTCACGCGGGTACACAACCCCTTCGGCGCTCGCGTAGATCATGCCCATCTTGAGATTCGAGCCGAACGTGATCTGAGCCCCAGGCGGCGCGTAATGCCTGAAAAACAACGCGTGCACGAGCTCGTGGATGGCAAACGTTGCGGGAATGGCGACGACAAGGGAGATCCACCAGCGGATATCGACGCCGCGCCCGGTGTCCTCGACACCCATGAGACGGTCGCCCAGCGAACCCAGGACGGCACCGAGCTCGAAAGGAGTCACCGGGGCGTCGAAGAACTCGCGAAGCGCCACCATGGTGAGCGCCCACAGGATCGCAGTGAGAGCCCCAGCCACCAGCACCGTGGCCGATAAGGAGCGCATGCGAGCCAGGAAGCCCTCGTCCTCGAAAACATGTATGTCGGCTATTTTCCTCATGCGACCAAGTGTAGCGTCTCATGCGGACACCTGTGCGATAATGTGGGATTACTTCGGACAATGATCGAGATGACGCGACGCCGTGCCCGAATGCGGCGCCGCGTCGCCTCGCACCGTCTTATTCACCACGAAACTCGGAAGAAGGACGCACATGACCGCACACCTCACTCCCGCCGACCGCCCCTCCTGGCCGCGTCGCGCCGTCGTCACCGCCGGCATGCCCTACGGCAACAAGGGTCTGCACTTCGGCCACGTGGGAGGCGTCTTCGTCCCGGCGGACTTCTACGCTCGCTTTCTGCGTGACCGTCTGGGCCGCGAGAACGTGATCTTCGTCTCCGGTACCGACTGCTACGGCTCCCCCATCATGGAGGGCTTCCGCAAGCGCCGTGAGGCAGACGGCTACACCAAGCACATCTCCGATTACGTGCGCGAGAACCACGACAGCCAGGAAGCCGACCTGGCCAGCTTCGGCGTGTCCTGCGACCTGTATGCAGGCAGCGCGCTGGAGCCCGCCGCGCACATCCACGAGCGCATGACCGCCGAAATCGTCGAGCGCCTGCACGAGCAGGGAAAGCTCACCAAGATGAGCACCAAGCAGTTCTTTGACCCGGCCGCCGGACAGTTCCTGAACGGCCGCCAGGTCCTCGGCCGCTGCCCCATCCAGGGCTGCAAGTCCGAGAAGGCCTACGCCGACGAGTGCGACCTCGGCCACCAGTTCGAGCCCGAGGAGCTCATCGCCCCCAAGAGCGCGCTCACCGGCGAGACGCCCGAGCTCGTGCCGGTGGACAACCTGTATTTCGACCTGCCCTCCTACACCGAGTACATGCGGGAGCACACCGAGCGCCTGGCCGCCGATCCTACCGTGCGCTCCGTGGTGTCCAAGACCATGCAGGAGTGGCTCGACGCCCCGCGCCTGTTCATCCAGGTGAAGTTCCGCGATGAATTCGAGGCCATCCGCGGCGAGCTACCCGCGCACGAGGTCATCGAGGCCGAGGGCAACAAGGGCTCCTTCACGGTGGTCTTCCCCACCTGGCGCGAGCGCGACGAGGCCCACGAGGTCCTCAACCGAGCCGGCGTGCGCTTCCGCTCCGGCAAAGCGCTCGTGCCGTTCCGCATCTCGGGCAACGTCGAGTGGGGCGTGCCCCTGCCCGAGGTCGAGGGCTGCCGCGACCTCACGGCCTGGGTCTGGCCCGAGAGCCTGTGGGCGCCCATCAGCTTCACCCGCGCCGTCCTCGCACGCGACGCCGCCAAGCTCGAGGCCGCGGGCACACCTGCCGCCGAGCTCGCCGAGTGCGCCGTCGCCGACGCCCAGCTCGTAGACGATGCCCCGGCCATGATCATGGACGAGCCCACCTACACGCACACCAGCCTCGACTGGCACGACTGGTGGGCCAGCGAGGATGCCCGCGCCTACCAATTCATCGGCCAGGACAACATCTACTTCTACTGCATCGCGCAATCCGGCATGTGGGAGGCACTCGACTGGAACATGCAGCAGTCCTGTGTGGCTGCCAACTACCATATCCTGTACATGGGCAAGAAGGCGAGCTCCAGCTCCCAGACTCCCCCGCCGCTGGCGCATGAGATGCTCGAGCACTACACCCCCGAGCAGCTGCGCGCGCACTGGCTGTCGCTCGGCTTGGGTGAGAAACCCGTCAGCTTCTCCCCGAAGGCCTTCGACCTGCGCGAGACCGGCAAAGACAAGGACGGCAACCCCATCCTCGCCCGCGATGACAAGCGCGTAATCGACCCCGCCCTCAAGGAGGGCGCGCTGCTCACCGGTGTTTTCAACCGCCTGGCCCGCTCTGCGTTCTACGGCGTGGCCGTCAAGGAGGGCGATGAGGCCGCCTACCGCACCGGGTGCATCCCCGCGGGCGAGCCTTCCGAAGCCGCGCGCAACGCAGCCGAACAGGCAGCGATCGCGTTCGAGCAGGCCATGCACGCCTTCGAGCTGCACCACGCCCTCGGCGTGTGCGATGAGTTCCTGCGCGCCGCCAACAAGCGCTGGAGCGACGCCTCCAAGGCCGCGAAGAACAGCGGGGACGACAGCGCCATGAACCAGGCGCTCGTCGACGCGTTCCACGAGCTGCGCGTGGCGACCGTCCTCATGCACGGCATCGTGCCCACGGGCTGCGAGCTGATCTGCGAGCACTTCGCCATCGACCCCGTCGCCTTCTTCTCCTGGGACAACATCTTCAAGACGAATGACGAGCTCATGGCCGAGCTAGGCGAGCAGCCCGGCACGCACGCCATCAAGGCGCTGCCGCCGCGCTTCGATTTCTTCGCGAAGCACCCGTCGCAGTTCTAACGGACCGCCCGCCAGGTCCCGGGGTGGGGCGAAGGTTTTTGCTCGGTCAAGTCCTGCTCACGACGAAAGCCCACTGGGCTTTCTGTTCGTGCGGAATCTACAAAAACCTTCGCCCCGCCCCGGGACCTGGCTGCGCAGAAGAATGGTCGGGAGATTCGCTCAGGACGAATTTGACTGGAAGGAACTCGTGCATGAGAGTCGCGATTCGCAAAACCGTTGCCGCCGACGTTGAAGCGGCTGAAAAGTGCCTCGTGGACGGCAAGGCGGCACTTGCGGCGCTGGACATCCCCCAGTGGCTGGGCGACTACCCCAATCATCTCGATATCGAGGCCGACATGGCCGAAGATGCCTCATATGTGGCGGTCGGCGAGGACGGCACCGTGCTCGCCGTGATGGCGCTTTCCTTCTCGGGTGAGGAGACCTACGACCAAATCGACGGGGCCTGGCTGACCGAATCGGATTCGCACGAACCCCGCTATGCCGTCATCCATCGCTGCGCCATCAGCGCCGCCGCCGCCCGCCGCGGCATCATGACGCTCATGTTCGAGGAGGGCGAGCGCATCGCGCGCGAACACGGATCTCAGAGCATCCGCGTCGACACCCACGAGCGCAACATCCCCGTGCAGGGACTCGTGAGTAAGCTCGGCTACACTCACTGCGGCACCATCACGCTTCCCTATCCCGGCGAAGTTGATCCTTTGCGCATCGCATTCGAGAAGGTCCTCTAACCTATGGCGCGCCCGGGCGTTCAAAAGCACCTCGACATCGCCGAGCTCCTTCGCTGCCCTTTATGCGGAGCGAAAATGCATGCGCGGCAATCCTCAATCGCCTGTGAAAGCGGCCATGATTTCGCCATCTCGGCGAAGGGCTTTTTGAACCTCATCCCACATCAGAAACCCCTCAAGGGCTACGACGAAACGTTCTTCGCGAGCCGCCAGCGCATCATGGAGCATGGTTACTATCGCGAAGTGCATCAGGCCGTCGCCGCCTCTCTAAACGAGCTCGCAAGCACGGCGACCGTCATCGATGCCGGGTGCGGCGAAGGATCATACGCCAAGGACGCGGCCCGCGCGCTCCCCCACTCGACCGTCTTGGGTCTCGACATCGCAAAGGACGCGATCCGCGTCGCCGCTCGCGGTGGCGGTCCGGTGCGCTGGCTCGTCGCCGACCTTGCGAACATCCCGCTCTCCGATTCCACGGTCGACGCGATCCTCAACGTGTTCACACCCGCCAACTACGATGAATTCAAACGCGTCCTCAAACCGGGCGGCATGCTCATCAAGGTCATTCCCGCCCCGCAGCATATGCACGAGCTGCGCGAGCTTGCAGGTGAGCAGCTATCCGAGACCGATTTCGTCGACCACGGCGTTTCCGAGCACCTGATGCGCCACATGAACGTCGTGGGTCGGGCCCGCGTGACCCAGACGTCTCCCGTTCAGCCGGAAGACGCGCTCGACCTGGTACGTATGAGCCCGGTTGCCTTCAGCGTTGAGGAGCGCGCCCTCGACCTCGACGCGCTGACGCATATCACCGTCGACGCCGAGGTCATCTGCGCTCGGTTTGCAGGGGAATAATCACTTTCCGCCGTGACTGTTGCGCCAAATCTCTCGTCCCAGGCCAAGAGCCAGGAACAGGGCGCTCGCATAGCCCAAAAAGCCGATAACGGGGATGCCGAAGATGACCGGTTCGATCTTGGCGTAGTACACGACGGATGAACCGATGAAAAGGCCCGCGATGACGATCGCCATCGACAAGCGGTCCACGATGCCGCCGACATGTCGGAGCACCTGCTCGCTGCCGAGCACCTGCATGTTCATCTTGAGCTGACCGCGTGTGAGCATCCTGGAAGCCAAGCCGAGCTGCTCGGCCATCTCCAGATGACCCTTGAGGGCGCGGTACGACGCGTGCGTCAGTTCATCGGCGGCCTCGCGGGCACGGCGATACGAGCTTTTCTCATGCTTGATATGCTCGGTGATGATCTCGATCATGTTGACGTCGGGCATATACTCGGTGAGCAGGCCCTCGAGCGTCACCATGCCGCGGGCGAACATCGTCACCACGCTGGGCAGTTCGACATCGTTCTTGCGCGCCAGGCTGATGAGGGAGGTCAGGAACTCGCCGATGTCGAGGTCCTTCAAATCCAGGCCGGCAAAATCGGCGATGATGAAGTCGAGGTCGCTGAGGAACGTGGAGTGGTCGAGCTCGGCGGAGTTACCCCTCGTCACGGCGAAACGCATGAGCGAGTCCTTGAGCTTGGGGACATCGCCCATCGCGACCGCGTAGATCATATCTTTGACGATGCCGCGGTCATGGCTGGACATACGTCCCACCATACCCATATCGATGAAATAGACGATGCCGTCTCGTACGATGATATTCCCCGCATGCGGGTCGGCATGGAAGAAGCCATCCTGAAGCACCTGGGTCGCGTAGTCGTCGACAATGGACGACCCGACCTTCTCAAGATCGTACCCCGCCTCGACCAGACGCTCGGGATCGGCGATGGAGATACCGTCGACGTAGTCCATGACAACGATGTGCTCGGTGCAATATGCCAAATACGAGCGCGGGCAGGAGATCGCCCCGTCATCTTCGTGCAGCCGGTGGAACTCGTCGAGATTGCGAGCCTCCATGAGGAAGTTCGTCTCCTCGCGAAACGACTGCCACAGCTCCTCGACCACGCCCTTGAGATCGATGAACTGGTCGGTTTTCACAAAATGGGACGCCTGGGCCACGATGGAGCGCATGATGTCGATGTCTTGCGCCATGACCTGCTGGGCGCCGGGGCGCTGCACCTTGATGGCCACATCCTCGCCCGTGAGCAGCGTGGCTCGATGCACTTGCGCGAGCGACGCGCTTCCCAGGGGCTTGCGGTCGATATGCGAGAATATCTCGCCGAGCGGCCGGCCGTATTCGGCGACGAGGCAATCGTTCACCACGGCGAACGGGACGGGCTCCACGTTCGAGCGAAGACGGCGCAGCTCATCGCAATACTCTTGCGGCAAAATCTCGGAACGGTTGGCGAGGATCTGCCCCATCTTGACGAACATGGGGCCCAAATCCTCGAGCATACACCGCAGTCGGCGTGGCGTGAGATTGTGCCACACCTCGTACTTGCGCACGATCGACAGAATCTCGGCGATGCGCTGACGACGGCCGCGCGAGGTGAGCTTGACCTCCTCGGAAGGAGCCATGGCCTCCGGCTCCTCCGGGAAGACGTCGACGGCGCGCGGCATACGCCATGATGAGCGGAGCGCCTCCTCAACCCCCTCGAGGTTGACCGTGTCCTCGGGGCTCAGCGGTTTGCGGGCGACATTCGCCCCATCGTGCGCGCTCGATGTCGCAGCGCGCTTGTCCTCTGCATCGATGGTCATGAGCGGTTACTCGACCGCCTGACCGTCCTCGACGGGCTCGGCGTCCACAGGGGCGGCGGGCTCGGCGTCGACAACCACAGTCTCTTCGACCTCGACGGTCACCGTGCCGTCATCGACCGAATCGACCAGGTCTCGCACATGAGCCATAAACGCGACGCGCTCGGACTTGGTCAGCAAACGCACACGGGCGAGAATGAGCTCGTCGAGGATGCGCTCGGCGGCAGTGGCCCCATGCTCGCTCAGACGCTCGGTCACCTCGGAGAACGTACCGCCGGCATCCATGAAGATATCGGACATGGAGCGCGTGAAATCGGACGAACGGCTGTCGTGACGCGCCTGCTCCCCGCGGTCGTTCAGATCGCGCAGAACCTCCTCGCCGCGCGCGTTCAGCCCGTCAAGGAGCTCCTTGCCCTTCTCCGCGGTCACCGCCGCGGCACCGAAGCCGACGTTGACCATACCGTTGACGAGCTCTTCGAATTTCGTGGCCATGGAAGCCTCCTAGACATTCACCGCGCGCCCGTTGCGCGCGCTCCCGTAGAAACACTTGTACCCATCGCCGCTCCTGAAAAGCCGACGGCAGCGAACGGTTTTGCAACCTCGCCGCCGTCGCGATGAATATCGGGTTAGCTGGAGCTTAGCGCTCGTTGTCTGACATCGCGAAGCCGTTCTTCATCGCGCAGCTCGTGATGTAGAGCACCTGCCCGAGCAGCTTGTCCGTTGCGACCTTGAGATCGGCGCACAGCGCATCGTTGGCCTTGGCAAGCAGGGCGGGAATCTGCTCGTCGGCAAGGGCGGCAGCGGCCTTATCCGTTTCACGCAGCATCTTGTGACCGAGCGAGCCGATCTTCTCCTGGTAGGACTCGATCTTCGCGGAAGTCTCGTTGAATCGGGCGTCGGCAAGGGCGGCGATGACGCGATTTGCCCAGTAGAAGCTCTCGGTCGTCACGCGTTCGGTGGTGTCGGACAGGTACGAGGGCATTTCATCGACGTTCGCGTATAGCGCGACCAGGGAGTTGAACGCATTCGAGCCAAAGGCCATCCACTGGATGCACTGAAGGGGCTCGGGAACATACGGGCGGATCTGCAGAACGGCGAGCTGGCTGTTGCGGTTGATGCCGATGGGACGATACGCGTTACGCGTGGCATGCGTGCCCTTGTTGCCGTAACAATCGTACTCGGTTCCCTGGTAGTGGGAGGACAGGACATACTTCACATCCTCGATGGTCACCTTGCGCTCAGGCACACGGCTCCAGGGGATGTCATCCGATTCGGGCGTGAACGCGGCATCCGGGCCGTCCCAGCCGTCGTGCGGGTTCAGGCAACGCTGCATATACCAAGCGCGCGGAGTGTTATAGACATGGTCGGAATCGGAATGAGAACCAAAGGCCTCACGCGGATTGAAAATCTCGCCCGAGCGCATGCCCTCGCGAACATCCGCAATCAGATCCATGAGGTCGGCAAGATACTCATCATACGCATCGGCCTCCTCGCCCTCAAGATCGTCGAGATCATCCGTGAAGTACTCCTCGTCCAGGATGTCCTCGGGCTCGAGGCGATTCGTATTGGTGAGGTTGAGGTGGTTCTCCGCCATCCACTCGCGCAGATCGGGACTGGCCATGTGCTCAACCTGCTCGCCCTCGGCGTCCAACAGATCGAAGTAGTCGATACCAAGCTGGTTGGGCATGGTCACATAGGCGTCGTCGGGAACGCGCTTGGCGATCCAGTGATGGCCGCCGATCGTCTCGAGCCACCAGATCTCATCGGCATCGGAAAATGCGATGCCGTTCATCTCGTAGGTTCCGTATTGCTCGAGAAGCGCACCCAGGCGCTGAACGCCCTCGCGGGCGGAGTGGATATAAGGCAGGACGACGGTGACGAAGTCCTCCTCGGAGAGGCCGCCGGGCACCTCGGGCGTATAGTCGGGATCGCCGGGCTCACCATGGGCGGGAACATACTCGACGAGCGGGTCGGCACCGAGCACGCGCTCGTTTGACGTGATGGTCTCAGTGGCGCTCATGCCGACGTTCGCCTCATTGAAACCGGCGGCGGCCCAAACACCATGACCCTGAATGACATCGGGAACGCTGGAGTAGCGCATGGGGTTGTCCGGAAGCTCGAAGCTCAGGTGAGAGAGCACGCTCGTATAGGTGCGCGGCTGGTCCTCGGGATGGACTACCATCATCTTCTGAGGCTCGAACTTGCCGTTGGGCGAATCCTCATTGCGGGCGACGATGGTCGACCCGTCGTAGCTCGCGTGCTTACCGACCAAGATCGTGGTGCATGCCATGAATCCTCCTTGGGGTCTGTGCGGTCATTGGCCACAGTGTACCCATGGCAACGCAAGGCTACGCCGATGAACTGACGAGCGGCACGGCAAAGCCCCCACCATGAACGGTGCCGGAGCATCGAACACGGTGGGGGCTCAACAAAGAAAACGGGAGCGTGCCACGGGCACGCTGCAGAGAAAAGCGCGGGAGCAGACGCTACGCGTGCTTGGCAGCTTCGGGGTGCTGAAGCTCGGCCGCCAGGCACACGTTGCTCATCAGCATGGCGCGCGTCATGGGGCCCACGCCACCCGGTACCGGCGTGATGGAACCCGCAACCAGCTCGGCGGATGCAAAGTCGACATCGCCGCAGAGCTTACCGGTCTCATCGCGGTCCATGCCGACGTCGATGACAGCGGCGCCCGGCTTGATCCAGGGGCCCTTGACCATCTTTGGGATGCCGCACGCGACCACGAGGATATCGGCGCTCTGGCAGATCCGAGCGAGCTCGCACGGGTCGGTATGGGAATGCGCGACAGAAATCGTGGCATTGCGCGCAAGCAACATGAGCGACATGGGCTTGCCCACGATGGACGAACGCCCCACGATCACCGCGTTCTTGCCTGCCGGGTCGATACCATAAGCGTCGAGCATCTCCATGATGCCGGCGGGCGTGCAAGGGCGAAGCCCCGGAAGGCCTCGGACGAGCTTGCCCAGATTCTCCGGGTGAAAGCCGTCGACGTCCTTCTTGGGATCGATCGCGGCGACAACCTGCTCGGCATCGAGATGAGCCGGCAGCGGCATCTGCACCAGGATGCCCGCGATGAAGGAATCGGCGTTCAGCCGCTCGATGAGCGACATGAGCTCACTTTGCGTCGTATCCTCGGAGAGCTTGAAATCCTGGGACGGGATGCCGCACTCCTCGCAGTCGCGCAACTTGGCGCGAACATACGTGGCGGAGCCCTGGTCGTCGCCGACCAGCACAACCGCCAGACCACACGGGACATCCCGCGCCATCAGTCGCGCAGCGCGCTCGGCAGCGCGACCGCGAACCTCGGCAGCGAGTTTCTTACCGTCGATAATCGTAGCCATACCGGTCCTTAGAACAGACCGGTGATGACGCCGTTGTCGTCGACGTCGATGTTCTCGGCCGCGGGAACCTTGGGAAGGCCCGGCATCGTGAGCACGTTGCCCGTGAGGGCGACGACGAAGTGGGCGCCAGCGCTCACCTTGAGCTCGCGCACGGTGATGCGGAAATTCTCGGGGGCGCCAAGCGCGCTCGCCTGATCGGAGAAGGAGTACTGGGTCTTGGCGACGCACACCGGCAGGTTACCGAAGCCGTTGGCGCGCAGCTCTGCGAGCTGGCGCTTGGCTGCAGGCGCGAAGTCGACGCCGTCGGCATGATAGACCTTGGTGGCAATCGCCTCGAGGGCGTCCGCCACATCCGTACCGTCCTCATAGGCGAACTTGAACTCGTGGGGTTCCTCGATAAGGCGCATGACCTCGTCTGCCAGCTCGAGTGCGCCCTCGCCACCCTTGGCCCAGACCTCGGAGAGACGAACGTTCACACCAACCTTCTCGCACTCGGATGCAATGAGGTCGAGTTCGGCCTCGGTGTCGGTCGGGAATCGGTTGATCGCGACGACGCAGGGCAGACCGAAGACGCTCTGGATGTTCTCGACATGACGAAGCAGGTTGGGCATACCGGCCTTGAGGGCCTCGAGATTCTCGGTGTTGAGATCGGCCTTGGCCACACCGCCGTTGTACTTGAGGGCGCGGGCGGTAGCAACCACCACGACGGCGCTCGGGCGGATCCCGGTCATGCGGCACTTGATGTCGAGGAACTTCTCGGCTCCGAGGTCCGCGCCGAAGCCTGCCTCGGTAATGGCAACATCGCCGAAGCGCATGGCCATCCTCGTGGCCATGACGGAGTTGCAGCCATGCGCGATGTTGGCGAACGGACCGCCGTGCACGAACGCCGGCGTGTGTTCGAGCGTCTGCACGAGATTGGGCTTGAGCGCGTCCTTCAGCAGAGCCGCCATGGCGCCCTGGGCCTTGAGCTGGCTGGCGCGAACGGGCTCGCCGTCGTAGGTGTAGCCGACCACGATCTCCCCGAGGCGCTGCTTGAGGTCGGAGATGGAGGTCGACAGGCACAGGATCGCCATGACCTCAGACGCGACGGTGATGTCGAACCCATCCTCGCGCGGGACGCCCTGGGCCTTGCCGCCGATGCCGTCGATGACATGGCGGAGCTGGCGGTCGTTCATGTCGACGACGCGCTTCCAAGTGATGCGCTTGACGTCGATGCCGAGCGCGTTGCCCTGCTGGATGTGGTTGTCCAGCATGGCAGCGAGCAGGTTGTTGGCAGCACCGATGGCATGGAAGTCGCCGGTGAAGTGAAGGTTGATATCCTCCATGGGGATGACCTGCGCGTATCCGCCGCCGGCAGCACCGCCCTTGACACCGAAGACCGGCCCGAGCGAGGGCTCGCGCAGCGCGACGGCGCTCTTGACGCCGCGGCGACGCAGAGCGTCGGCCAGACCGATGGTCGTCGTGGTCTTGCCCTCGCCCGCGGGCGTTGGGTTGATGGCAGTGACGAGGACGAGCTTGGCCTCGTGGTCGCTCGGCTCGTTGAGCAGCGAGTAATCCACCTTGGCCTTGTCGAAGCCATAGGGAATCAGGTGCTTGGCGTCCACGCCGGCGGTCTCGGCCACCTGCTGGATCGGCCACGGCTCGACGGAGTGGGCGATTTCGATATCAGTCGGCATGGCGGGTCCCTTCTCTTCAGTCATGTAACGCGTTCAGAATAGCACGGCCAATCATGAACCACGGGCTTTACAATCCGGGCACCTCGACTCCCAGATGCTCGAATGCCGCGGGCGTTGCCATGCGGCCCTGGGGTGTGCGGACGATCAGGCCGCATTGCAGCAGATAGGGCTCGTAGACGTCTTCCAAGGTGTTGGCGTCTTCTCCGGTGGCGCTCGCAAGGGTCGACAGACCGACGGCACGGCCGCGGAACGTCTTGCACAGCGTCTCGAGGATGCGGATGTCCATCCAATCCAAGCCCAGCTCGTCGATCTCGAAGAAGCGCATCGCCTCTTGAGCGATACCGAGCTCAATGGACCCCTCACCGCGGACCTGGGCGTAATCACGCACGCGCTTGAGCAGGCGGTTCGCAAGGCGAGGCGTGCCGCGGGAACGCGAGGCGATCTCCTTTGCAGACTCTCGGTCGATCGACACGCCGAGGATGTTCGAAGATCGGCAGACGATATCGGCCAGGTCCTCGATGCCGTAGTAATCCAAACGATACGAGATGCCGAAACGATCGCGCAGGGGGCCTGTGAGCATGCCAGAGCGCGTGGTGGCGCCCACGAGTGTGAAACGAGGGATATCCAGGCGAATCGAGCGGGCAGCGGGCCCCTTGCCGATGACGATATCGAGGGAGAAGTCCTCCATCGCCGGGTACAAGATCTCCTCGACCTGACGGTTGAGGCGATGAATCTCATCGATAAACAGGACATCGCCTGGCTGCAGGTTGGTGAGAATCGCCGCGAGGTCGCCCGTGCGAGCGATGGCGGGCCCTGAGGTGGTCTTGATCTGCGCGCCCATCTCGTTTGCAACGACCGCGGCCAGCGTGGTCTTACCCAAGCCCGGGGGACCTGAGAAGATCACATGATCGAGGCTCTCCCCTCGGCTCTGCGCGGCCTCGATGAGGATGCGCAGGCTTTGCTTGATGTGCTCCTGCCCACAATAGTCCTCAAGGCGCTGTGGACGCAGGCCGCGCTCGACGTCGAGATCGTCGGAGGTGAGCTCCCCCGTCACAAACCGCTCCGTCTCGCCTCCCGCCGCATGGCGGGACGGCGCATCGCCCCACAGGTCAGTCGACTCGTCTACTTCCCACATCACGATTCCATTCCCAGCCGCCTGAGCGCCAGAGCCAAGAGCTCCTCGACGCGCATATCCTTGCCATCATACCCATCGAGTGCCAGCGTGACCTCCGCGGCGGTGAAGCCCATGGAGAGCAGGGCCGCCGTGGCGTCCTCAATCGCCGAAGGAGCCGCGGCCGCGGCGGGGGCAAACGGCAGCGGCGCGGTGGGGGCAGCCGAACCGGCGAGCGAACGGTCCTTCTCGAAAACGCCCTTGAGTTCGAGGATCAGGCGCTGTGCGGTCTTTTTGCCCACGCCCGGCACAGTCGCCATTCCCTTGTCGTCCTCCATCATCACCAGCGTATACAGCTCGGGCACCGTAAATGAGGAAAGAATCGCGAGGGCGAGCTTGGCGCCCACGCCGCTTACCGAGACCAACTTGTCGAACATCGTACGCTCGTCCTTTGTGGCGAACCCGAACAGGGTGCACGAATCCTCACGCACAACCATGCGTGTGTACAGGCGAGTGGGCGAGCCGACCTGCGCGAGGCTCGAGGCGGTGGTTGCAGAGATGCCGAGTTCGAAGCCCATGCCGTTCACATCGATGACGGCCGATCCCGCGGTCGCCTCGATGAGCGTGCCATTCAATATCGAGATCATGCGTAGGGGTTTCCCTTCTCTTGCGTGTAAGCACCACCGCTCAATTCCCGCGTCCGATGCAGGTGCGCATGGCACACCGCGCACGCCAGCGCGTCCGCGGCATGGTCGGGCTTTGGATCGTGATCGAGATGGAGCAACGTGCGAACCATATAGGTGACCTGCGTCTTATCGGCGGCGCCCGTGCCAACAACGGCCTGCTTGATCTGCATAGGGGTGTACTCCCCCACCTCGACCCCGCACAGGGAGCACGCGACGAGGGCGGCGCCGCGGGCATGGGCGGTGGGTATGGCGGAACGAACATTTGCGCCGAAATAGATACCCTCCACAGCCGCCTCCTGCGGGCGATAGCGATCGACCACGGCGGTGAGCTCGTCGGCGATGCGCCGCAAGCGCGCCGCCAAGTCAGAGCCGGACGAGGTCTCGATGCAACCGTATGCCCGGCAACGCACCTCGCCGCGACGCTCCTCGACGATGCCCCACCCGGTGTTAGCCAAACCCGGGTCGATCCCCAATATGACCAATCCGTCTCCTTGATATCTCGAACGTTTGTTCTACTATACCATGCATGCGGACAGGAGGAGAAGCGATTTTAGTTCAGGGAGAAGAAGCCCGCGCGTCCGGAAGCACCAGCGTCGCCGTCTTGCGACCCAAGCCCGAACGCCTCGGGTCCGAGCCCCTCGGAGGCCATCCGACCCAGCGCCTCCCGAACGGACTGCTCGGCATCCTTGAGCTGCTCGCCCATGCGCTCGAGCCCTTCCTCGCCCATGAGCTCGCGGCGTTGCTCCGGCGTGATGCCGAGCAGGTCGGCCAGCATGTCCATAATCTCGCCCCGGGCACGTTCGGCGCGAGCGGCGCCGCGCTTCTCGAGGCGATGGAACTCCGCATCGGCCAAATCAGCCGCACGAAGCCGCTCCTGCCCATGCCTGCCCATGTCCGACCAGCCGAGCATCGACGGCCAAGCGCGCTCCACAAATGAGCGGGACGACACGATCGGGCACGATGGCAGAAGGCGCCGCGGCGCCTCTCCCGACCGAACGATCATCAGTATGAGGGCCGCCGACTCCGGATCGCTTGCAAACAGCGGCAGATCGTCCAGGACAGCGTTGCGGTCGACATGTGCCTCGAGCGCACCGTCGATCTGAGAGGGGTCGAGCGCGAGCAGCGAAGACAGCGCTCGATCGGCGATATCGCCGTCGGCGCCAAGCTGGCACACCGCATCCCGCAGGACGGTGGCCATATCGCAGGCGACGGCGTTGAGACCGAGCAGTTCCTCGGGAAGGACCGCTGAAATGCGATTCCGCGCGCGAGCGAGCCACTCCAACGACGTCAGGTACACATCGCCAAAAGGCGCGAGCGTCGCCACATTCGCGCGCGCGCCGACCCGCGGACGCAACGCGTAATCGGTCTTGGTGAGGGCGCTAAGTGGCATCGCATGCTCAATCTGAGCGACACCCTCCATCATCAGGGCGTCGGCGCGCGCCTGTGCGGTTGGGGCGGAGATGCCGGGGTTGCCGGGCTCATCGCCATCCAACAACGGGCGAATATCGGGGGCGACGCGCTCGACCATGCGAATGCGAAGACGCGAGGCCACCTCCCTCGCAAGGCGGGAGCGCAAGGCATGGAGCTCCTGAGAGGTGCCATCGGATGCCCCATCATGCTCGACATGTAGCGCGATGACGGACCGAGACCCCAGGGCATCGACGGCCAGACATGCAAGCAGGCTACTCGCCAGGCCACCGTCCAAGGCGACGAGCACACGCCCGGCGCCCTGCGCTGCGACCGAATCCCGCAGATGCAGGCGCAGGCCGTTCCACATCCAGGCGCTGCGATCGAAGCGCGGGATCTTGCAATCCTCAACCGCCTCGCAAGGCACCCCGCGCACCACATCCTGCACCAACAGGGACTCCTCGAAACACGGTGCAAGGGCGACGACACGTCCCCCGTCGTCCAGCACATAGGAACCGCCCGTATAGACTGCATCGTCGTAACCGCCGACGGGGGCCATGCATGCCATCCAAATCCCGGCACGCGCGACCCGCTCCGTCATCTGACCCGTAGGAAGCGCGGCGGCCGCCGCAGAATCGCAATCCGTCACATCCAAACCGTTGACGGGGAAATGCAGCAGCAGGTCGCAACCACCGGGAAGGGACGCAAGATCGCGCTGGGCGTCGAACGTCACCGCGATGCGCGTGCCCGCGACGTCGAACACCGGCGGTGACCACGGTGAGACGGGAACGCCCTCCTGATGCCGGATCATGGTCAGACGCAGCGGCACCACACGTCCGCGGCGCAGCAAAAACGCCTCGAACAGCTGGCCAACCTCCAAGGAGAGCACGGCGGGGACGATGCACGCCACACCGGCCGCATCGCAGATCGCCGCGAGCCGATCGAGAGCCCTCAGCAGGTCATGTTCGTAGTTAGGATAGTCGACCAGTGCCCCCGGCGTGACACCGCACATCAGGGGCGCAGGTACGCACAAAAGGTCGGCCCCGGCATCTTGTGCCAGGAGCACCTGCTGCTCGACTCGAGAGCAGATGCCGTCGAAATCTCCAAGGCGGGCGCCAATCTGGGCCAGGGCGATTCTCATCGGTGGGGTCAACCTTTCTTGCTCACATTGCACCATGCGACAGCCGTCACGTCGGGAGATGATGCAAATAACGGGTGGCGAGGAGCCGTTACGCCCCTCGCCACCCGCGTAGATACGTTCGCACCACAAGGCACGGGCCGCACGGCCCTTGGCGGAATCTTAGAACTCCGCCTTCCACAGGCCATGGAGGTTGCAGTAGGCGTAGACGATGCCGGTCTTGACGCCGCCCGCGAAGAAGGTGGTCGGGGCCTGGCCGGGCTTAAGGTAATGGATCTCCAGGCGACCGGCTGCCTCGAGGGCGACCCACTCGATGTAGTGCGCGTCCTCCATGGGATGCTCGACCTCGCCCACGGTCACGTTCAAGACGTGGCCCTCGCGCTGGAGCTCGACGACGGGGACGTGCTTCTCGACGGCGGCGTCGACGGAATTGGCGGCAACCTCGGTGTAACCGGCAGGGGCGAACATGTCGGCGTCGACGGCGGCGAGGAACTTGCCCGTCTCGTCATTCTTGAAAAACGTAGCCATATGTATCAATCCTTTCAGACTTCGCTGCAGATGCAACTATTCCCTAGTATGCCCGAATGAGCGCGTGTCTTGCACGAGACGCGCGTCCACGGTACACATTCCCCGAACTCGGACCGGCCGGGCTAGATCACCGTCACGCGGCCCTTATTGCCCACAATGCCCTTGACCTCGGCGATCAGTGGGATCGAGCGGGCGTTGACGCGTGTGGGGATCTCGGCACGCATGGTCTGGCCGTCCGCCTGCTCGATGAACAGCTCCACGCGGTCGCCACCGGGGTTGGTGTTCAGGACCGTCGCCAAACGCGCCATGTTGGACTGAGAGAAGCGCGAGCTCGGGACCATGATCTCGAAGACCTTGGGACGATTGCTCTCCTCGTTCAGCACGAGCGGCTCGATTTCCTGGGCGATGATCTGGTCGCCGCGGTCGGAGCGCTCGAGCTTGCCCTTGACACGGATGAAGGCATCGGAGAGCTGCGCGCCCGTCTCGGGGTCGACCTCGCCGTACAGGTAGCCCTCGCACTGCTTGTACGTCTTGGGGAACACGACGACCGTCGCCTCGCCTTCCATGTCCTCGAGCTGCACGATGGCCATGGGGTCGCCGTTCTTGGTGACGCGCTTGCCGACGCCCGAGACCATGCCGGCCCACCAATAGGGCTTGCCCTCGGGAATCTCCTGGTTCACCGCGTTACCGGTGGGACCCATGGTCTCGAAGCCGGTGTCGATCTGGGACAGCGTGAACTCACGGGCCTTGGCGAGTGCGTACTCATACGGGCGCAGGGGGTGATCGGAGACGTAGATGCCCAGCACCTCCTTCTCGAAGGAGAGCTTCATATGCCGATCCCACTCCTGCCCGTCGGGCTCGGGGACGATGACCTCGAAACCGGAGCCCTCGACATCGCCGAACACGTCGAACAGCGAGGTCTGGCCGGCGGCGCGGTCCTTTTGGCGCTTCACCGCGGCATCGATGATGTTCTCGGGATTGTCGCGGTCGACGAAGTGCATGAGCTGACGACGCGGATAACCCGTCGAGTCGAAGGCCCCGCCCTTGATGAGCGCCTCGATGACGCGACGGTTGGCCTGGCTCGAATCCACACGCTCGACGAAGTCGTGCAGGTTCTTGAACGGGCCGCCCTTCTCGCGCTCCCCGATGATCGCCTGGGTCACGCCCTCGCCCACGCCGCGGATGCCGGCCAGGCCGAAGCGCACGCCCTCCGGGGTCGCCGTGAACTCGGTGCCGGACTCGTTGATATCCGGAGGCAGGACGGCGATGCCGTCGTGACGGCAAGCGGAGACGTAGTGCACGATCTTGTCGGTCTTGCCCGTGTAGGAGGTAAGCACGGCCGCCATGTACTCGTTGGGGTAATGGGCCTTGAGCCAGGCGGTCTGCATGACCAGGATCGCATAGCCGGCGGAGTGGGACTTGTTGAACGCGTAGGATGCGAACTCGAGAACGTCGTCCCAGATCTTCTGGGCGACCGAGCGCTTGTACCCGTTCTTCTCCGCTCCGTTCATCCAGTGGTCGTAGATCGTCTCATCCTCGCCGTCAGACCACTTGAAGACCTGGTCGGTGAGCATCTTGATCTTCTTCTTGGCCACGGGCTTGCGGATGCGCGAGTCCGACTCGCCCTTGGAGAAGCCGCACATCTCGACCGAGATGAGCATAACCTGCTCCTGGTAGACCATGGTGCCGTAGGTCTCGCCCAGGATGCCGTCGAGGCGCGGGTCGTAGGAGACCGCGGGCTCCTTGCCGTTCATGCGGTTGATGTAGCTCGTGACCATGCCGGCGCCCAAGGGGCCCGGGCGGTAGAGAGCGATCAGAGCGACGACGTGCTTGTACTCGGTGGGCTTCATGTTCTTGATCGTGGCCGTCATGCCGGCGGACTCGACCTGGAACACGCCGGCGGTACGGCCGGAGCTCATGAGCTCGAAGATCTTGGGGTCGTCGAAGGGGATGGCGTCGACGTCGATATCGATGCCGAAGCTCTTCTTGATGTTGGCCTTGGCCTTGGAGATGACCGTGAGGGTGCGCAGGCCCAGGAAGTCCATCTTGAGCAGGCCCATGTCGGCGACCGTGTGGCCTTCGTACTGGGTGATCTCGACGCCGCCCTTGGTATCGAGCTTGGTGGGCACGTGCTCGTTGACCGCATCGCGGCAGATCAGAACGGCGCAGGCGTGCACGCCCTCGCCGCGCGTGAGGCCCTCGATGGACAGCGCCGTGTCGATGATGCGGCGGGCGTCCTCGTCCTTTTGATACGCCTCGACGAAATCGGGGCTGTACAGGTCCTCCTTGCCCGGCTGCTTCTCGAGCACCTGCTTGAGCTTCACGCCCGGGTCGGCGGAGACCATCTTGGAGAGGCGCTGGCCCATGTAGACGGGATAGTCCAGCACACGGGCAGCGTCGTTGATGGCCTGCTTGGCCTTGATGGTGGAGTAGGTGATGACGTGGGTGACCTTCTCGGGGCCATAGAGCTGTCGAACATGCTCGATGACCTCGAGGCGCCGCTCATCGTCGAAGTCCATATCGATATCGGGCATCTCGGTACGTTCGGGAGAGAGGAACCTCTCGAACATGAGGCCGTTCGATAGCGGGTCGAAGGTGGTGATGTCCATGGCGTAGGCGACCAGGGCGCCCGCAGCCGAGCCACGGCCCGGGCCGACGCCGATGCCGTTTTGCTTGGCCCAGCGGACGTACTCGGCGACGATGAGGAAGTACGCGGCGAAGCCCTTGTCGCAGATGACCTTGTATTCGAACTCGAAGCGCTCGCGGATGTCGACGCCGCCGATCTCGCGCCCGTCCCAATCGTCGCCGTAGCGCTTGGCGAGGCCCTCCTCGCACTCGCGACGGAACTGGCTCTCATGGGTCTCGCCCGGGTCGAGCAGGGGATAGTTCGGCAGGATGATGCTGTCCCAGTCGAGCTCGACGTTGCACTTCTCGGCGATCTCGACGGTGTTGTCGCAGGCCTCGGGGCAATACGGGAACAGGGCCCGCATCTCCTCCTCGGTCTTCATGTAGAACTCCGAACCTTCCATGCGGATGCGGTTCGGGTCGTCGATCTTCGAGTTCGTACCGATGCACATGACGACGTCCTGGACCGGTGCATCCTCGCGCGTGAGGTAGTGGAAATCGTTGGTTGCGATGACCTTGACGCCCACCTGCTCGGCGATTTGGATGAGGGTACGGGAAAGCTCCTCGTCGGTGATGCCGGAGTCGGTCGTGATGCCGTGCTCCTGGATCTCGATGTAGAAATTGCCCGGCTCGAACGTGTCGCGAAAGGTCTCAGCCCACTCGATGGCGGTCGCCATCTCACCGCGGTCGATGCACTTGGGGATGATGCCGGCGATACACGCGGAGCTGGCGATGAGGCCCTCGCGATGACGGCGCAGGTTATCCAACGTCACGCGCGGCTTGTAGTAAAAGCCCTGCACGGCGGCCTCGGAGACCGTCTGCATGAGGTTGACGTAGCCCTTCTCGTTCTGGGCGAAGAGCACCATGTGGTAGAGCTCGGGCTTGCGGTCGCGCGCGAGGGTCTCGTCGGGGGTGAAATACACCTCGCAACCGAAGATGGGCTTGATGACCAGCGGCGGCTTGAGCTCGTCGATATTGCCCTTCTCGTCCCACATCGCGAGGTCCTTCATGTGCTGCTCGTAACCGCGCGGATCGGACTCTTGATCGGGGCACTCGAGCTCGTCGCGACGGCCCTTCTCCAAGAAGGACTTGTCGTGGCTCCAGACCTTGTACTCGGGCGTGCCGTGGTTCACGGCGTCGCAGGCGAGGCCGAGCTCGGGGACACCGTACATGTAGCCGTGGTCGGTAATGGCCACGGCGGGCATGCCCAGCTCGACGGCGCGCGACACCATGTCCTTGATGCGCGTCGCGCCGTCCAGCATGGAATAGACGGTGTGGTTGTGTAGGTGAACGAATGCCATGTAATGCGGCTCCTAACTGATGTGCTGAGAATCTCCCTCGAGAAGCCCCGCGGCTCCCCCATCTTCGAAGCCTCAATTTGGGGACAGTCCCTAAATTGAGGCTTGAGATGTACGTCGGAACGGGGTCCTTTCGAACGGTATCGATTCTAACCGAGTGCGCGGACAGAACGCATGTGCGCCCCCGGCTCGTGGAAGGCACACAGTGTGTTCGGTTGTGCGGAGCCACGCCCGAGGGAATTGCGCCCAGCCGCGAGCGACCACATGAAGCCGGTTACAGCTCGTACGTAACGACCTGGGGCTGCGTCGGGTCGGACGGGTCGGGCACCTCGACGCGGACGAACTTGAGCGTCACCCGCTCGTACCCGGCCTTGTGCAAGACATCGGCGTAGACGCTCGCTTGAAGGGCGTGCTTCTCCTGCAGCTGCTCGGGCGTCTCGAGCGAGCTCCCACCGGTCTTGTAGTCGATCAGCAGAGCACGACCGGGACGGGCGGCATCGGTGCACAGCAAGTCGATGGCACCCTCGGCATAGGGCCCGAAGCGCTCCACAAGCCCATCCATGCCGAGGGAGTAGAACGGCACCTCGGCACGACAACACGGCCAGGCAAGGGCCTCGGCGCGCACGTCGCTGGAAAGCCAGCGCGCAACCGCCTCATCGAAACGCTCGCGCTGGGCGGCCGTGCAGCCCCAGTAGCGGCATAGGGCGTCGGCGCGCTCGACGGGCAAATCGGCACGGTCGAGCTCGATCAGCCACTGGCAAGCGGCATGGAAGGCGCTGCCGAGCGCCGTCGGATCCCCCTCGTGCGACGGAACGGCCCGCTCATCGCGCGGCGCCTCAACCCCATCCGACACCGCGGTCTCCCCCGCCGCCTCCGCAATGGGGGCCTCCGCAGGCTCGGGATGGTCCTCGGCCTCCTCGTGCAGCTCCGCCGAGACCGACGAGTAGCTGTAGGAATCGCGTGGGGCACGTTCGGCGGGCACGACGCGCATGTACACGTTCGCGGGCTCCACGAGCGTGAAGGAGTCCATCGGCTCGGGCACGGGGGCATCCGCAACCGGGTCCTCCGCGTCGGCGAGCGCGGCATTCGCCTCATATACGACGCCACCATACGAGAAGTCCCTAAGGGCGATCAGCTCGAAATCGCCCGCTTGTGCGTTGTCAAACACGAGGCGATCGCACGTGAGGGAGGCGCCGGCGTCGGGCAGGATGCGCTCGAGCACGGCGGGCGTGAGGTCCAGCTCGGGCTTGAGCGCGAGGGCCGATCCCTTGCCGCGGCCGACAGGGGCGTCCATCGCGAGCAAGCAAACCTCGCGGGCGCGCGTCATGGCGACGTACAGGAGGCGAGCGCGCTCCTCGAGCGCGAGGCGGTCCTCCTCGTCGCGCATGGACAACCATGCCTCGGCGGCCGACCCGGTCGCGCACACGTCATCGACCAGGCTCGCGTCGAGCCAGGGACCCGTGGCGCCCGAGCCGCTCAGGTACTTCTTGAACTGCTTCTCAACCTCGGCGCCCTCTATCAGCGACCCGAGCGAATCGCGGCAGTCCGGGAAACGGCCCGGCAGCGCGACGAGGTCGAGCGTGCCGTCGTCGCGGCGCACCGACTGCATGCGCGCGGAATTGGAACGGATGCCGAAGCACTCGGACACCGCGACCACGGGGAACTCGAGGCCCTTGGACGCATGCACCGTCATGATGCGGACCGCATTGCCGCCCTCCTCGTTGAGGGCTCCCGGCGCCTGCTTGCCCGTCAGGAAGCGATCGTAGGCAAGCGCCACCTGACGCGGTGCATTGCCCAGTTCCGCCTCGGCCTCCGCGACCGCGTCGATGGCCTTGAGGACGTTCGCTGCCTGCGCGCGACCCTCCGCCCCGCGCTCGGCGAGACGGACCATCCAGCCGGACTCGTTGACCACGTCGCGCACGATCGAAGCGAGCGGATCCTTCCCCAGACGCGAGAGAGCGCGGCGCAGGACCGTGCGGGCGCGGGCGAGCAGCGGAAGGTCGCCGAAGCCCGGGGCGTCGTCGTCAAACAGGATGCCGAGCTCGATATTGCGACGGCGGGTCTCGCCGGTCTGCGCGTCCCACGCCGTTGCCAGCGCGAGGAATTCCTGGACGCCCAACGCGAACAGCGGGGAGGCGAGCACAGGAGCCAGGCCCTGTGCGGTGTCGGCGAGATTGCCGAGCATATGCACGAGCGCGCGGATGGTCTTGGCCTCCTCCGTGGAAGCGAACACCGAACCGCCGCTGATCACGCAGTCGATGCCCTGTGCGCGAATGGCATCCGCATAGACGCCCGCGCGGGTCATGCCGCCCAACAATAGGACCATGTCGCCTGCGGGTTGACCGGCATCGGCGAGGGCGCGAAACCGCTTGGCGATGGCCTCGGCCTTGGCCGCCGTGCGCTCCTCGGTGGTGCCGCCCGCGACAAGCAGGGCCTGACGACGCGAGGCGCCCGCGACCCGCAGGCCGTCGGCGCGCCCGTCGTGCGGGAGCAGGTTGAGGAAGCTGGGCATGATGCCGCCCTGTCCGTCGTCAAAGACGCGTGCGACATACTCGAGCACCTCGGCGTGGCTGCGGAAGTTCTTGACGAGCTTGACCACGGACCCCTCGGAACCCGCAGCGGCCCCCTGCTCGATGCGGCGCTGGGCGCGGCGGAACACCTCGACCTCGGCGCCGCGAAAGCGGTAGATGGACTGCTGGGCGTCGCCCACGGTGCACAGCGCGCGACCGCCCTCGCCCGTCAGGAAGTTGATGAGGTCGACCTGTTGCTGATCGGTGTCTTGGAACTCGTCGATCATGACCATCGCGAATTTGCCCGCATACGCATCGCGGATACGGGGGTGATCGCGCAGCGCCTCATAGGTGAGGCGGAGCAGGTCGTTGTTATCGAGTGCCGAGCGCTCCGCCTTGAGCGCGGCATACTCGTCGCCGACGGCGCGGGCAAGGGCGAGCAACTCGTCGAGAGCGGGACCTCCGAGAGCCAGATAGGCGTTGATGAAGGCGTCGGCGGCCTCAGCCTTGAGCAAAGCCACCTGCTCCTTGGGAAACGCCTTGCTCGGGCGGGGCATGCCGCAGGCGAGCATGCACGCCGCGAGGTCCCCGCGCGTCTGCGGACCGCATCCATAGGCCTCGAGGGCATCCAACGCGATGCGCGCGGTCTCGGCTGCCTTGGCACTCGCGCCGAGACATTGGCGATAGGCGTCCATGAGGCCCGAGAAATCCACCGAACCGCGGATGAGGCGCATGTCGTCGAAGCCGTGACGCGAGGCACTTGCGCGCTCGAGCAGGGTGCGTACCAGGCGCTTAGCGCTCGTGCCCGCCTCAAAGCCGCTCGGGTCCAACTCACCGGACAGCGCGTACCACTCCTGCAGCTCGCGCAAGCCGCCGCGCTCCCGCGCAATCACGGCATCGACTGCCCGGTCCATAAGCGGGCCGGAGACGGACTCGTCCAAAACGGTGAATTCGGGGTCGAGGCCAAGCTCGAGCGCATGGGCGCGCAGGATACGCGAACACATGCCGTGGATCGTCGAGATCCACGCGTCGTCGACCTGCAAGGCGATGTCGTCCATGCCCTCCTCGATGAGGGCCCCGCGGACGCGCTCGCGAATCTCGGCGGCGGCGTCTTTGGTGAACGTGATGGCCAGCACCTGGTCGAGATTGTGGATGAAGGGGCCGGACTCGGGCGAGAGCGCCCACAAGATCCTGCGCGTCAGGGTGAAGGTCTTGCCGGAACCGGCGCCCGCCGAGACGAAAAGTGGCCGGTCGAGAGTCGTCACGATATCGCGCTGCTGCGGCATGAGGGTGGAAAGGTCCATTGGTTATGCGTCCCTCCGCTCGAATCCAAGATCATGGTTGAATGCGCACCGCGCGCCCGGTCTCTCCGCCGCCGAGACGTCGCCCGCCTCGAGGGCGTCCAACTTGCGCGCGATGGTCTGCTCGACTCGATCGAGTAACTCGTCGAAGCCCATGGTGCCTCCGTGCTCGGCGTCGGGGAAACCCGTCCGCAAGCCCGGCACGCGCCCGTCGCCAGACTCGACCTCGACGAACTCCTCCGAAACGGCGCCACGCATGGCGGGAGCGCCGCCCTTGGTCGAGAAATAGAGGGCGCCGCGGGCGTCGAGCGCGAGCTCGGAATGGCGCAACGCTTGGGCGTAGATGAGCGACTGCGTGTGCTCGGGCAGCCAATCGGGGTCATCGGCGGGAACGGTGCCGTCACGCTTGGCGACCGTTGGGTCCGCCAGCTTGAAGGCGTTGACATCCGTGCGGTGCTTATAGTCGATGACCATCGCACGACCCTCCGCGTCGACGTCCACGCGGTCGATGCGCCCACCGAGCGGACGGCCGGCGTACTCGACCCCAAGGCCGTTGAAGGAGTACTCGAGGTATGCGGGCGCGAAGGGCGCCAACGCCCCCGCCTCGTAACGGACCACCGCCTCGAGCTGCGGCAAGATCTCGTCCACCTGCACATGCTCGAGAGCCGAGTGCGCGACGAGCGCAGCGGAGCTCGAGGTCTTGTTGCGCGCGTGCTCCGCACGGACACAATCGAACACATCCCGGAGCTTTTCCAGACACGCCTCGAGATTCTCAGGCGTGACACGGGGGACACCCTCCTCGGTAAGCTCGGCGTGCAGGCGATACATGACGTCGTGGACGAAATTGCCCTTCTCCATATTGCCGAATCCCGCATCAAGCGACTGCGGACGAACTCGTGAGGACATAAACCAGCACAGAGGACAGGTCACGTACCCCTCGATCTGGGAGGCGGACAGCTGACGCGGCACGAGACGCGATGGGTCGTTTGGGTCACGCTGGTAGAGCACCAGGTGGTGGATGGCGTCCTCGCCCAGCTCCTGCGGAGGAAGGCACGTCACACATCGACGCTTCAGGCCCATGCCGGCGGCGGTGTCAAGATCGGCCGCGATGTCGCCCTCGCCCACCGAGGTCACGGTCACGGCACGCCCCGCCGCGCGGACGGCGGCGGTGAGCTCCGTCCACATCGCTGCGGGATAGCGGTCCTTGGCCTGACGGTCGTGCGTCACTCGGGCCAGGACCGCGCGGCTGCGAGCGGCCGCCAGCGCGCGGTCGAACAGGTCGCGCAGACGGGCGGCGGGCTCGAGCTCCATAGGCGCGGCTCCGAGTTTGGCGGCGAGGGTCGCAAGCGCGCCCTCCTCATGCGAAAGCGGGAAGTTGTCGACATCCACGTCGGCGACGAAGACGGCGTCCACGGAACCGGCGGGCAGCAAGGCCGCTTCGGCGAGCGTCATGAACCGCACGCAGGGCATATCCGCATCGTCCTCGTAGCCCGTGTGCGCAAAGTCGGTCGACTCCGCGCGACGGCGGGCGGAGACGGTCAGGCCATCCAACACCGTGACGGCGGCGGATTGCGGAACGTCCAGCTCGCGGGCGACATCGGTCAAGGTCTCGACGGCCTTGGCGGCCATGGACACCTCGACTCCGGCGCGGATCGAGCCGTCCCTCCAACCGAATGCGCTGGGGGGCAGGGCGCCGGCGACGGCGCACATGGCCTTGAGGGCCGAGACCGGACGCTCCTGCCACAAATAAGAGACGACGCTCGCGCACACGGCGGGCACCTGCGCATAGGGCTTGGACTGGTCGGAGCGCTGACGCTTGGTCGTCGTTTGGCTCTGATAGCTCTGCAACGTGCGCAGGACCGCCTCGGGCGTCAGGGATCGGTTGGATCGGATCTTCTTGTCGAACATCCGGGCGGAATTGGAATCCATACCGGAAAGCGGCGAGTAAAGCCAATCGGCGAGCTCCGGTGCAGGCCACCACGTCGCCGCGCGCTCGGGGTCCTCCCCCGCCTCCTTCATGCGGGCGACCACATCGGACAGGGCGGCGAACTGACGGCCGACCGCGGTCTGGCCGAACCGGACGACCAACGCGCATTCCGAGCTGATTCCGCGAGCCGCCAGGCGGGGCGAGACCTCCTCGAACACCTCGGAGGGGCGGGCTGCGGCCACCACCACGTCACGCCCATCCCCCACGAGATCGGCAAGGGCGCTCGCGTAGGCGGCGCCGCGGGCATGCGGGCCTGCGACCTCGAGGAACTCTGGGTCCCCTTGAAAGCGCGACGCGGGGCGGCCGTCATCGAGCCCGACCGTCTCGATGGAGGCGTCGAGCTCTAATGCGAGCGAACGCTGGTCGGGGTTGAGGAGCAAGGCGACCTCGCCCGCACCGGCGACGGCCCTCAAAAGACGCATCACATGGCCGGGCAGACGGAAAACATCGCGCACAACGACGAAGCGCGCGCACGCAGGGGCGCCATCCCCGACAAGGCCCGCCAAGATAGACGCGGCCTCCGAAGCCTCGACGAGACCGCGCGCGGCAAGCATGTCGGCGTAGGCGCGCACCAGGCAAAACACCACCCGCTCCGATTCGCCGTCGGGCTCGGCCTCCCTCCTCCCCAGCACGGAGGGGGCGGCGATCTCGGGCAGCAGGGCCTCGGCGATCTGGGAGATGAGACGCGTCGTTCCCGGGTTATCGCGCAGCGGGGCGATCTGGCCGGCATCTCGCCGGCCCATGAGGGCCGAGACGAGCATGCGGCGCTCGAGCGGAGACACCACGCGACGGCCATCGCCGAAAAGCTCCCACAACCCCTCGATCCAAGCCTCGGGCGTTGCCACGTCGACGCCCGTGCCGACACGCGCGTCCGCCAAGGCGCGACGGCACGCGTCGCGCTCGGCGAACGAGGGCACCAGCAGCGTGACACGGCCGCACGTGCGTGCCGCATCCTCGAGCAACGATATCTCGGCACCCGTGAGCGCCGTCACGGATTGCGTCGTATAGACTTTCAGCCCCATGCTCCCCATCCTCGGTAGAAGTTGCATAGCCCTATCCTACACGCCCGCGCGGACACCATCGCGCTCCGAAGGGCGCGCTCCCACGTAATCGCGCCAAGGCGCGGGCGCCCTCCCGACACGCAAGAGAAACCGCCCCCCGCAACCTTATGGCCGCGAGGGGCGGAATCTTCTGACCGTGCTGGCCCGCGCTACTGATCGCCGAACTTGACAAGCACCTTGCGGTAGCCGCCGTACTCGCCGTTGAGCGACTTGGAAACACGGCTCACCGTGGTTGAGGAGGCGCCGGTACGGGCCTGGACCTCGACATAGGGCTCGCCCTCATCCAAGTACCGGGCGACCTGCAGGCGCTGGGCGAAATCGCAGATCTCACGCGGGGTGCACAGATCGGTCAGGAACGCGCGAATCTCATCGGGGCCCTCGACGAGCTGAAACGCCTCGACGAGCTGGTCCACATCGGGACGCTCGAACATCTTCTCGATATTCAACGGAACCACCAACCTTGCCGCATTGGGCACATAACCGCCCTGGCGATGCGCCGAGGGCATCCATAACGTAAAAATGGCAGCGCGCACGCCACCTTGGCACAGTTTATCACAGTAGCGCGCTAAAGCACTCCATGCGGGCGGACGGGGGCGCACCGTCGGTGAAGGGTGCGCCGGATCCTACCAGCGCGGGAGCGTGGGCACCAAAGAGAGCCTGTCGGCAATGCCCGACGTCCAACGCACCTCGTCCGCATCGCTGATGAACACGCCCTCGACGCCGTCGATCCCCTCGACGAACGCTGGGCCCTCGTCCATGCCCAACATAAGCGCCGCAGTCGAATAGCCGTCGCAGTCGATCGACGCGGACGCGATGATGGTCGCACTCGCCACGTCGGTGCGCGCGGGCATGCCGTCCGTGGGATTCAAGATATGGTGGTATGTTCGCCCTCCCCGCGTGAAGCGTCGTTCATGCAGGCCGCTCGTCACGACCGACCCGTCCGAGACATCGACGATGGCGCGGTAATGAGCCGGGTCGCGCGGGTTGACGATGCCGATCTTCCAAGGGGCGCCGGCGTGCACGGGCGGACGGGCCGCGTCATCTCGAGGCCTTCCGCCTCGCACGAGCACATTGCCGCCCAGGTTGATGACGAAACGCTCGACGCCGTGATCCAGGAGAATGCCAGCCAGGTCATCGGCGATATAGCCCTTTGCCACGCCCCCTAAGTCGAGCACCGTCTCGGGGTCGTCTATCGACAACGTCGGCGCGGCGGAGGTGCCGCCGAGGTGAATGTGGGAGCACCCCAGGTGCGGCAGCGCGCGTGACAGGGCCAACGGGCTGGGGACCACACCCTCGTGGAAATCCCACAGACGCGTCACCGTCCCCATCGTGACGTCGAAGGTCCCACGGCTGCGTTCGCAGTACCCCAGAGAGCGGCGGATGAGGTCGGCCGTCTCGGGCGCGATGCCGACTTCCGCGGGCGCGCAGGAATGGGCGCGACAGATGTCGGACTCGGGCCTCGTGCGCGACAGACGGTGCTCGAAATACAGGCAGCGGTCCCTGCACGCGGCGAGGGCGGTGTCGAGCCGCCGGCTCACCGCCGGGTCCGAGACGGATTGCCCATCGGACGCATAGGCGTGGAAATGAACCTCGGTGTTAAAGATGAAAAACGAGATGACGCGAGAGGCATCGTCCCCGCGCTCCGCGACGGCCTCCCGGGCGTCGCCGTATTCATAGCGTTGCATGTCGCTCCTCACGCCTGATGGCCCATGCGTGGTATGGGTAGAATGAACGAGGTGGCCGAGCCGGCGCAGGCGCCGATTTGCCCATCATACCCCCGCCCGGCGCGCCGAGTCGACGAGCGATCCGCGTCTCGCAGCACCGAACCTACCCGAAAGGCCTCCCATGCGCTTTTTCCTCAATTGGCTCCTGACGTCCATCGCCATCGCCGTCGCCGCGTTCATCGTCCCCGGCATCCAGCCCTTCGGGACCGCGGACCCCTGGCTCAGCTTCGCCTTCGTGGGTCTGTTCCTCGGGCTCGTCAACTCCCTGGTGAAGCCGCTCATCACGGTCATCTCCCTGCCGCTCACCTGCCTCACCGTGGGCCTGTTCCAACTCGTGGTGAACAGCTTCATGCTCGAACTCGCCAGCTGGCTGTCCGTGAACCTTCTTGGTTCCGGTATCTCCATCAGCGGCTTTGGCGCCGCCCTGTTCGGCAGCATCGTCGTGAGCATCGTATGCACGATGCTCGGGGTCGCCACCAACGACTAGGGGCTCAGAGCCTAGGATATGCAGGGGCCCGACGGCTCCTCGAGCGATCCGTCGCGCACCAGGTCCGCCAACGTCACTCCGTTCAGGTAATTCTCGATCAGGGAATCGAGCTCGCGCCACACACGGACGGTCCGACAGTGTTCCGCGCGGTCGCAGCCGTCATGGCCGTGCTCCAAACAGGCAACCGGGCACAGCGAGCCCTCCGTCAAACGCAAGACCTCACCGATGGTGAAATCCTCGGGTTCACGCGTGAGACAATAACCGCCCCCCTTGCCGCGCAACCCAGACAGCAACCCATGGCGTACCAACGTCGTGAGGATGTTCTCGAGGTATTTCTCGGAGATCCCCTGGCGGGCGGCGATCTTCCTGAGAGGCGTACGCCCGTCGGATCGATGCTCCGCGAGGTCGATCATCACGCGCAACGCATAGCGTCCTTTTGTCGACACCAGCATGATATCCGCACCTCCGTCTCGTCTGTTCCACTGGCCAAAGCATAGCAGACAACCCCCTGCGGCATATGGGTTATTTCTCGTAAACGGATGAAAGGGAGCTGCTGAATTTTAACTCGACCCCACCAGCCGACATAATTCCTATGTTTTTGGTATGATTTTGTGTACGCAAACAAACCGACAGCGACGGCTTACAATTACCGACACCGTGCAAAGGAGTAGATATGACCCGCATCCACACCTCCCTCGACGAGCTCGTGGGCAACACGCCCCTGCTTGAACTCGTCCGATTCGAGCGCCAGCTCGACCTCAAGGCGCGCGTGCTCGTGAAGCTCGAGCGTCAAAACCCCGCCGGCTCGGTCAAAGACCGCGTCGCCCTCAGCATGCTGAACGAGGCGGAGGCCGCCGGTGTCATCGCGCCGGACGCCGGCTACACCATCATCGAGCCGACGAGCGGAAACACCGGCGTCGGCCTGGCAGCCCTGGCGGCGGCGCGTGGATACCGACTCGTGATAACCATGCCGGAGACGATGAGCGCCGAACGGAGGGCCCTTCTCGCCGCCTATGGCGCCGAACTCGTACTCACCCCGGGCACCGAGGGCATGAAGGGCGCGATCGCCCGAGCCGAGGAGCTCGCGGCGAGCACCCCCAAGAGCTGGGTCGCCGGCCAGTTCACCAATCCATCGAACCCCGCGGCCCATATGGCGACCACCGGCCCCGAGATCTGGCGCGACACCGAAGGAGACGTCGACATCTTCGTGGCGGGCGTCGGGACGGGCGGCACCATCACCGGAGTGGGGCGCTATCTCAAGCAGATGAATGAGAGCATCCGTGTGGTCGCCGTCGAGCCCGCCGGCTCGCCCGTGCTCTCAGGCGGATCGGCCGCGCCCCACGCCATCCAGGGAGTCGGCGCGGGCTTTGTGCCCGAGGTGCTCGACACTGACGTGTACGATGAGGTCATCCCCGTGAAGGACGAGGATGCACTCGCCTGCGGCCGCGCCCTCGCACGGCAGGCGGGCGTTTTGGCCGGCATCTCATCGGGAGCCGCCACCTGGGCAGCCCTCGAGCTGGCGAAGCGCCCCGAAAACGCCGGAAAAACCATCGTTGCCCTGCTCCCCGATACCGGTGAGCGCTACCTCTCCACCGCCCTCTTCGCCTAGTCGCACGCACCACGCCAAGCACTTACGCAAAGGAGACCCATGACCCGCAAGCGCGTACTCGTCGCCATGAGCGGCGGCGTCGATTCGAGCGTCACCGCCTACCTGCTCACCCAGCAGGGGTACGACTGCCTCGGCGCCACCATGTTGCTGCACGGTGATGCCGCGCCCGGCGCCTGTGGCAGCGGGTCGGACGCCGACGACGCCGCCGCGATCTGTGCACGTCTGGGCTTCCCCCACGAGGTCATCGACATGCGCTCGACCTTCGAGCGCCATGTGGTGGAGAAATTCGTCCGGACCTATGAGACAGGACGCACTCCCAATCCCTGCATCGATTGCAACCGCCACCTCAAGTTCGACGCGCTGCTCACCTACGCCCGTGAACACGATTGCGATTTCATAGCCACGGGCCATTACGGGCGCATCGGCACGCTCGCCGAGGGCGGAGGCGGCTCGGTTCGGCGCGGCGAAGAGCAGGAGTTCGTGGCCAGAATCACCGCGCGGACGGGCGCATCAAACGCCGTCCACACCCTCAGCTGCGCGCTCGACCCCTCAAAAGACCAGAGCTACGTGCTGTATTCGCTTACGCAGGAACGCCTTGCGCGCACCCTGTTGCCCCTCGGCGGACTGTTCAAGGAGCGCGACGTGCGCCGAATCGCCCGCGAGCAGGGCTTTGAGAATGCAGGCAAGCGAGACAGCCAGGGCATCTGCTTCGTCCCAGACAACGACTTCGCCACCTACATCGAAAAGCGCAACGGAGCGCCGTTGCCGGAGGGCGATATCGTGAACACGAGCGGTCACGTGCTGGGACGCCATCACGGGGCGATTCGCTACACCGTGGGCCAGCGCAAAGGGCTGGGCGTGGCCTGCGCACATCCCGTCTACGTGACGGGCATCGACGCCGTGGCGAACACGGTCACTCTGGGAGAGGTAGCCGACCTCATGGCGAGCGGCCTCGTGGCCGATGACTGGATTTGGAGCGCGCCGGCAAACGTCATGGAAGAGCTATTGGACGAGGCAGGCGAGACGGGCCTGCCCGTGAGCGCCAAGATCCGCTACCGTCACCCCGCACAGCCCGCGCGTCTGCGCAGGGCGACGTGCGGCACGACCGGATCGTCGGCGGGAGCGAACGCGATCGCCGAGAACGCGGCGAACGCCTTCGAGCTCATCTTCGACTCGCCCGAACGCGGCATCGCCCCCGGCCAGGCAGTCGTGGCATATGCCGGCGATATCGTCTTGGGCGGCGGCACCGTGGTGAGGGCGATCAAGTAGCCCGTACACCGGGCGAACGAACGCTACTTCCCCGCTGCCTCGCACTCCCCCGCAGCCTCGCGGTCGGAAAACATCATGAAGAACGCCGCGAGCAACAGTAGCGAGCAGATGCCGATGGCCGAGAGCCCGAATCGCTCGAGACTCCAGTTGCCGAGCACGGCACCGCATACGAACACGGCGATCACGCCGAAGTACAAAAGCCCGTTGACCAGGAAGCCGCGCTCATGCGTGATGATGTAGTCGTCGACGTTTTGCAGAGCGCTGCGCAAGTTGCCGATGCACATGGTGGTGGCGATGCCGCGCCCGCGGATCTTGCGAAAACTCTCGACCTGCATGCCGCAAGCGAGCGAGGTGAGGCCGTTGGCGAGCATGTTGTGCTCAGGGGGTAGCAAGCCGACACCGAGCAAGATGAGAGCCTCGACCAAGACGGTGAGCTGGCGCCAATGCAAGACGCTGACAAACCGTTCATGCACCAAGTCGCTCATCATGATGCCGACGGAAAAGCACAGGACCGGCAAGAGGAAATGCATGGCGAGGGGGATGTTGCCCTCGGAGATGTGCACGCCCACGAGCAAGATGTTGCCCGTCTGCGCGTTGGCGAACACGCCGCCGCGACCGACGTAGGAATACACGTCCATGAAGCCACCGACCAACGCCAGAATGACGCCGAGCTCGACCGACTCGGATACTTGCTTCGCGCGCTCCATGCGCCCTTCCCCCTCACATCGGCCAACGGAAATCTTGTACAGCATATGCCATGCCGAACCTCAATTTTGAGACCGTCTCCCCAAATTGAGGCACTTAACGCCTTCTTTACAAACCTACCCAATTTGTGGATTAGACTGAGATCGCGCTTGACAGCTCCAACGGGCGGTCTACACTAGCGTGCGAATCTCGAAGAAGGCCCCGGCCGCGACCGAAAAGGAGGTGCGTCATGGACCATCCTGCCAGTAGCTGTGCCCAGCAGGCTAGCAAACCCCGATTGCGCCATGACGGCGCCCGCGGACCGCTTTCACACCTTCTGACTGGACGATAAGTCCCCAGGCATAACGGACGCACGGACGCCATCCGCCATCGCGACGCAACTGAATCGATGTCCTCGCGGCGATCGCCGCGATCGACCCATGCCTGCATGGGCGCATCTCCCCCTATTCGACCACACACCCGGCAACGTCGGGGCAACGTCAAGGAGGTGCCTCATGACCTGGATGAAGCACATAGACCGTATCAAGACCACCGGAATCGGAACAGGCCTTCACATGGCCGGAAGCCGCGTGCGCGGCGGTATCCACCGCGTCATCGGCAGCGTGAGCTCGCATGTTCGCCACAACGTGAGCTCGGCTGCAGTGGCAAAGCGGACCTTGGGACTCGACCCCGAGATCGCGCACATCGGATGCTTGGATGCCGCTGAGGTCATGGACCTGCTCGGCACCGGTGAGCACGGCCTCACCGAGCAGCAGGCCCATCGCATCCGCTCGGTGCACGGTGCCAACATCATCGCCCCCGAGCATCACGACCCGCTCTCCGCCCGCCTCTCCCGTGCGTTCCTCACGCCGTTCACCCTCATCCTGCTCGCACTCGCCGCGATCTCGCTGTACACCAACGTCTACCTCGCCGCACCTGGAGAGGCCGACCCCTCCACCGCCATCATCATCGGCGTCATGGTCCTCATCTCCGGAGGCATCTCGTTTTGGCAGGACACCCGCGGAGCCGCCGCGGCTGACGCCCTGAAGGGCCTCGTCTCCATCACCTGCCGCTGCGTGCGTGAGGACACCGGAGCTGCAGAGATCCCGCTGGCGGACGTGGTCCCCGGCGACCTGATCGAGCTCGCCGCGGGCGACATCATCCCCGCCGACCTGCGCATCGTCTCGGCCAAGAACCTGTTCCTCACCCAGGCCGCCCTCACCGGCGAATCCGACCCCGTCGAGAAGACCCCCGCCGCCATCGAGGACCCCGTCGGACGGGCGCTGCTCATCGACGATTGCGAGAACTTCGCCTTCGCGGGCACCACCGTGCAGAGCGGTTCGGGCACGGGCGTCGTCGTGACCACCGGTGCGCGCACCTACCTGGGCGGCATCGCAAGCGCGCTCGACTCCCGCCCGACCGCCACGAGCTTCGACGCCGGCGTGGCGTCGGTCTCCCGCGTGCTCGTGGGGTTCATGCTCGTCATGTGCCCCATCGTGTTCATTCTGTGCGGCCTCACCAAGGGCGATTGGCTCGACGCGCTGCTGTTCTCCATCTCCGTCGCCGTGGGCATCACACCGCAGATGCTTCCGGTCATCGTGACGACCTGCCTCGCGCGCGGCGCAGAGGCCATGCGCGCGAAGGACGTCGTGGTCAAGGAGATCTCCTCCATCCAGAACCTGGGCGCCATGGACGTCCTGTGCTGCGATAAGACCGGGACCCTCACGCGCGACAAGATCGTGCTCGAGCGCCATCTCGACGTGCTGGGCGCGCCCAGCGACCGCGTGCTCCGTCACGCATATCTCAACAGCGTCTTCCAGACCGGTCTGCGCAACCTCATGGACGAGGCCATCATCGAGCGCGCCGAGGCCCTTGCCGCCGGCGGCCGCAGCATGGACGCCCGAGCGGGCGAGGGCGGCGTGCGGACCTCCCCCGAGGCCGCAACGATCGCCGGTGCGCGCGACCATTGGCGCCTGGTGGACGAGATTCCCTTCGACTTCGACCGTCGCCGCATGAGCGTGGTGGTCGAAGACGCCGCCGGAAAGCACCAGCTCATCACCAAGGGAGCCGTCGAGGAGATGATCGACGTATGCAGCACGGTCGAGGTCGGGACCGAGGTCCTGCCGCTCACCGATGGACAGGCCGATCAGATTCTCGACCGCGTCCGCGGCCTCAACGAGCGCGGCATGCGCGTGGTCGGCGTGGCCCAGCGAAACGACGTGCCGGCTCGCGACCTCACCGCCGATGACGAACATGACATGACGCTCATCGGCTACCTCGCCTTCCTCGATCCGCCCAAGGCAAGCGCCAAGGCGGCTGTGAAGGAGCTCGGCGATTTGGGTGTGGCAGTGAAGGTGCTCACCGGCGACAACGCCGCCGTTGCCGCGACCGTCTGCGAGCAGGTCGGCATCGACGCCCGCAATATGCTCACCGGAGCCGACGTCGACCTGCTCAGCGACGATGAGCTCGCCGAGCAGGTCGAGCGCACGGGACTCTTTGCCAAGCTCTCCCCGCTGCAGAAGGCCCGCATCGTCGAAGTCCTGCGCACGCACGGCAAGCACACCGTGGGCTTCATGGGCGACGGCATCAACGACGCAGCCGCCATGCGCGCCAGCGACTGCGGCATCTCCGTCGACACCGCCGTCGACGTCGCCAAGGAGAGCGCCGACATCATCTTGCTCAAGAAGGATCTCACCGTACTCGCCCACGGCATCGTCGAGGGGCGCCGCACCTACGGCAACACCATCAAGTACATCAAGACCACCGCGAGCTCCAACTTCGGCAATGTGCTCTCCGTGCTCGTCGCCGCCGCGTTCCTGCCGTTTTTGCCCATGAGCGCGCTGCAGCTGCTCCTGCTCGGCATGGCCTACACGGTAAGCTGCGCCGCCCTGCCCTGGGACCGCGTCGACGAGTCGTTCCTCGCCCGCCCGCGCACCTGGGACGCACGCGGCATCGTGAGCTTCATGCTCAAAATCGGCCCCGTAAGCTCCATCTTCGACATCCTGACCTTCGCGGCGATGTTCTGGATCGTGTGCCCGCTCGTGGTGGGCGCACCCTGGGACGCCCTCACCGATCCCGCTCAGCGCGCCCTATTCGCGCTCGTCTTCCAGACCGGCTGGTTCGTCGAGTCCATGTGGACGCAGACCCTCGTGATCCACCTGCTGCGCACCGAGCGCCTGCCCTTTGTGCAGAGCAAGCCCGCCGCATCCCTCACCGCCCTCACGGTTCTGGGCGTGGGCCTGGTGACCGCCATGCCCTACGTTCCGGGTGTGAACGCAGCTCTCGACCTGGTGCCGCTGCCGGGTGCGTTCTTCGGCGTCCTCGCCGCGATGATGATCGGCTACCTGCTGCTCACGAGCATCGCCAAAGCGCTCTACGTCCGCGCCCACGGCGAGCTGCTGTAAACATTGGGCGGAACGCCCCGAATGGAGCGCCCCGCCCTTCCCGCTGACATCAGGTCCCCGCAGCTATCACATCCCCGCTCGGACGCATGCCCCGGCTCCCCTTGAATCAGACGTAGAACAGGATGTCATCATACGTCGGCACCGGCCAGTAGTCTGCGGCCACGATCTCCTCCATGGCGTCGACTGCGGCGCGCAGACGCGCCATCGCGGGGGCGACCTCGTGCGCGTACGCGCCGGCCTGCTCCTGGGCGTCCTCGATCGCCTCGACCTGCATATGCAGCGCATCGAGCGCCTTGATGGACTCGTTGATCTCGGTGATGCCGCCGCAGAGCTTGTTGAGCGTGTTCTGCTCGCACTGCATCGCCGCCTCGGCGCCCGCGGAACGAATGGCCTCGAGGCCCTTGGCGACCTTGGTGGCATACGCGGTGATGACCGGGCGGTACGTGCGGCGCGCCTCGCGCACCATGGTGGTCGCCTCGATGTTCATGAGCTTGTTGTACTTCTCGAGCTTGCAGTCGTAGCGACACACGGCCTCGGCGCGAGAGAGGACCCCGAGCTTCTCAAAGAGCTCCAGATTCTTCTCGGCCACGAACGCCGGAATCGCGTCCGCGGCGGTTCGCAGGTTGGCGAGGCCGCGCTGCTCGGCCTCAACCGGCCATGCCTCGGAATACCCGTCGCCCGAGAACAGGATGCGGCGATGCGCGCGCAGGTGCTCGGCGCAGTAGGCCAGCGCGGCCTCCTGGAACTCATCGGCGGGCGTGCCCTCGAGCGCATCGGCGAAGGCCTTGAGCGCCTCGGCGACGGCGCAGTCGAGCACCATGTTCGCGTCGGAGACGTTGGCCTCGGAACCCACCGCGCGGAACTCGAACTTGTTGCCCGTAAAGGCGAAGGGGCTCGTGCGGTTGCGATCGGTGTTGTCGCGCTCAAGATCGGGCAACACCACGGCGCCCAAATCGATGACGCCCGTCGTGGCGTGGACGCTCGCCTCGCCGTCCATGATCATCTCGACGACCTCGGTGAGCT